>Ga0209654_1001771_pt1 | contig 16197 bp, 5 predicted proteins | sample SaaInl1SG_22_DNA_FD_184646 | JGI IMG/M metagenome (GOLD analysis project Ga0209654, IMG submission 184646) | Marine microbial communities from expanding oxygen minimum zones in the Saanich Inlet - ESP_161SG_22_DNA (SPAdes) (version 2) | ecosystem: Environmental > Aquatic > Marine > Intertidal... | reverse complement strand
CTTAGCCAGGCATCTGTGCTTGCGATGGCAGCTGGAACACTGTCAGTCACTGGTAAAACTGGTGATAGGGTAGTGTTCGCTGATGGCACTTGGAATCAGTCAGGTAGTGATTGGACTAGTACATTCAACTCAACAACGTTGACAGTCACACTTGGTACAGGAGTGACAAACTCGATTTCGGATAGCAGTGCATCAGCATCTCACGATTTACTTGCCGGTAATGATGCAAGCCACAGCACTCTCGGGGGTGCGGGTGACGATACCATCTTGGGTTACGGTGGCGACGACACAGTAGATGGCGAATCAGGCAACGATATCCTTTATGGTGGGTTAGGTCGCGATTCACTTGATGGGGGTGACGGAAATGATTCACTGTATGGTGGACAAGCTCCGGATACTCTGAGTGGTGAGGCTGGCAATGACACCCTAGTTGGCGGTAGCGGCAATGACTCGCTTTCAGGAGGTAACGATGTTGATTCTCTCGCTGGTGGCGCAGGCAACGACACACTAATAGGTGGTGCAGGCGCGGATGTACTGCTTGGACAAGATGGGGACGATACTCTTGTGTGGGATGTGTCGCGTGTTGGTACAGATGCAAATAACGCGATAAATATCAGTCTCCATACCAAAACAACAGATACCAGCATCGATGGAGGGGCCGGTTTTGACACCCTCTCGATGAATGGTGCGAGCTACGACTTCACGTTGGCTAGCGGTACCGCCGGCATCAGTAATATCGAACAAATTGACTTGAAGGGTCGTGGGCCAAGTACTGTTGTTCTTGACAGCACTTCAATTGCAGCCCTTACCGACTCCAATAATATTCTTCAAATCGATGGCGATTCAGGTGATCGTCTAGTGCTGAGTGACTGGGGTGATTGGACTTATGCCGGAGAAGCGAACGTCAATGGCGCGGGCGGCAAGATTTATACAACTACCCATAATAGTGCGGTTTTGACAGTCAAGTTGTCAGATGCGTTATCGTTTACAGATAAAACCACCAATACAGCGCATACCAATCTTCAATGGAATGATCCGATTTCAGGTCTAACAAATGTAAGTGCGGCAGCAGGCACGGCTTCGAGTGATGGATCATCAATCGCAACTGTCACACATAATGCTTTCTTTTCAGGAAATGTCAGTAGCACCACAGGAAATGACTCTTTAACTCTTGGAGCTCGAACAGCAACTTTGGACGGTCAAGGTGGAACGGACACTATTGAGATCACTGGTGTTTATACAGACCTGACGGTGGCGGATAAACCAACGATCACCAATATTGAGGTGGTCGATCTGAAAGATAACGATAAAGGATTTGGCAACTCCCTGATTCTAAATGCAAGTCAAGTCGCTGCAATGACCTCTGCAAATGTGTTGCGGGTTATTGGTGACCATGGCGATTTTGTGTCTTTGAAAGGCTCTTGGTCCCAAAGCTCGGCGGAAATCTCCAGCTCGATTTATATAAAGTATGAATCGATTGGGACTCCATCCGTAGTCGTGTATATAGAGCCCACAATTAGCGTAACTGTAGAAACTTTCGTTCATGATCACACTGCGAATTCCGGCGCATCAACTCTTGTGGGTGACTCGACCGATGAGTGGTTTAAAGGGGCGACTGGTAACGATGTAATTAATGGTGGGAGTGGCCAAGATACTGTTGATTACACTTATGCGTCGAGCAACATTACTGCGGATCTAGCTGCTCAATCGGTTGAGGTGTCATCTGGAACGGATGTCGACACGCTTTCAAGTATTGAAAATTTTGTTAGTGGATCCGGTTCTGACTTTATTTCTGGAAGTCAGGTTGCGAATAGAATTGAAGGCCAATCTGGCGGAGACACGATTCAGGCAGGAGGCGGAGATGACACTTTGATTGGTGGTGCAGGTGATGATCACCTGTACGCAGGTTCTGGTTCAGATTTGCTTTATTTTGACGCCGCAGATTCCGTTTTAGACGGTGGATCCGATGACAAAGTTGAGCATGCGCACATGGCTGTGGTGCGCCAAGGTGATGCGGCGACGACTACGACCGAAGCGGTCACGATTACATTTGCTGCCATGGCAGCTGGAAAAACCCTGTCAATTGGTGGGGTGACGTATACGGCGCCATCGGGTGGTGCAACTGCTGCTGAGGTCGCTGCCGTTTTTGAGAGTATTACTGACGGCTCAGCGAGTTCGGATACAACAAATGCAACAGGTAACTTATCTGGGTTCTCTTCGTCGGCGAATGTAAGCGGCGCGGTTGTCTTTACAGCGGCAACAGTAGACTTGGATGTCACTGACTTGCTCATTAGCGGGTTGAGCGACATCGATATTCAGACCGTCGGAAATTCTGGTGCAATAGCTATAACTCGCGATGGCGAATCGGGGGTTGCCGAGGTCACGACAGTGACTTTTTCGGATCTTGCTTCATCTGGGGCGGTTACAGTCGGTGGTGTAACATTTACGGATGGTGGTTCTGGATCAACTGCAGCTCAAGTTGCTGCAGACTTCGCCACTAACGGTGTGGCCGGGTATACGGTGACGGACATCGGCGGAGGTTCGATTGTTTTAGTTAGTGATACTGCAGGCGACGTTACGGACGCATTGGCTAATAATCTATCAAGTGACACTTTAACCGTTTCGGATCGGTATTTGGATCTCACTGCAGATTCACGTCTGCCAGCTATTAATGGTATCGAGGTTCTAGATTTGATGATAGCTGGTGGAGGTCAGAGTAACTCTGTCTTGCTAGATGCGGCCTCTATTGTGTCAATGACTGATGGACGGAATGTATTACGTATTGACGGTCAGGTGGGCGATGTTATTTGGTTCGCTACAGGTGATTCGTGGACTGAAACAAATACAACGATCAGTTCGGTCAACTATGTCACTAAAACCAGAACGGCACCGGGCGAGCCTACCGTAGTTGTTCACATTCATCCGGATATCTCGCTCGATGTTGTTCAGAGTCTGTCAGCTTCAAATGCAAATCTGTCTGGTGCAGCCGGATCTGAGTCACTCGTTGATTTCTCAAACAAGTCGGCCGGGGTAGAAATTAATTTGGGTTCGGCCACTTATGAAAGCGAAAGCATTGCCGCCGGTTATAAAACGGGTTCTACGACAGGATCTCTTACTGACATTGAGTGGGTCAAGGCAACATCGGAGACCGATTACATTGTGTTAAATGGTGCCACAGCAAACCGCATCGATTCGGGGTCTGAGGACGACACGATTTATGATTTAACGGGAGCCACTGGAGATACCATTATCGGTGGTGACGGATTCGATACCTTTAAATACGACATCACATCAGCGTTACAATTTAATGTTGACTTGATAGCGGGGACGGTTACTCACAACTCGGTCACTGATTATGTTGCAGGTATTGAACGTGTCATCACCGGGAGTGCAGCAGATATTTTGCTTGGTGATGTAAATGCGAACAGGTTTGATGCGCTTGGAGGTAATGACACTGTTTTCGGCGATGCGGGGAATGATTCTATCTATGGTGGCGACGATGATGACTCATTAGACGGTGGTGAAGGGACGGACTACGTTTTCGGTGGATCGGGTAGTAACACTTTATTTGGTGGTGCTGGAGATGACCGTCTGTACGGCCAAAGTTCATCGGATGATGATGTTGTGGGCGTTGATTATATCGATGGTGGCGCCGGTGATGACACTATTTTTGGTGGTCAAGGTAAAGACACCATATTAGGAGGCGATGGGGCCGACACTATTCATGGTGCAGGATACTCAAGTAATTCATACAGCGAATGGTATTCGACTGATGACGATGACTCTATTGATGGCGGAGCTGGTAATGACCGTTTGTTGGGTGGATATGGTGATGATTTGATCTTGGGTGGATCTGGGAATGACCACATTGGTTATAACTATTCATTAAACTCCTTCACTAAAGAGTATGGTAACGACACCCTCATAGGCGGCACGGGAAATGACACTATCATCGGTGGTTATGATGATGATCTGATCTACGGTGGTGACGGTGCGGATACGCTTGGCCACAATTCTTACGAATACGGAGATGACACGTTTGTTGGCGGTCTGGGGAACGATACCATTCGAGGTGGAGATTACGCTGTAGGCTCGTATTCGAACGATCGAGATACGTTAGATTACAGCGCTTCTCCAGACTCTGTTCGAGTCAACCTAGATGATGAAGCCCACTCAGTAAATGGTTCGACTCTGGCAGTTAATTCGGCGCTTGACGGTCTTGGCGGCATCGATTCTATTTATGGAATAGAAAATGCTATCGGCGGGAGCAGTCACGACGTTCTTCTAGGTTCATCGATTGCTAATAGCCTTGTCGGCAACGGTGGTGACGACACAATTTGGGGTGCAGAGGGTGCTGACACTCTGGTCGGTGACGCCGGAGATGATGTGTTTTTCCTCGACCTTGCAGATACCAGTATCGATGGTGGGGACGGAACTGACACAATATACACACGTTACGTCAATACCGATTTAACCCAAGGTGGCATCGCTTCTATAACTAATATTGAAGTGATCGACTTGAGCGCGAATGCCTCTGGTGTCGGGAACTCCCTTGTGCTGAATCAAGCCGCAGTGGCATCAATTACCGGTTTGGACTCTGGATCGACTTATCGTCTTCGGATCGATGGTGAAGTCGGTGATAGCGTATTTTTTGAGGATTATGCCAACTGGACAGTTGGTAATGAGGTAAGTGGCTATCGTTCATTTGAGTACACAGACAGTGGCAAAACCTATGTTGTTGAGGTTGCGGTTGCTGTAAGCACTGACGTAGTTAGAGGTGTCTCCGCCTCGGCTGAAACTCTTACACAAGTCGGTCAGATAGACTCTGGCTCCACGGTTATCAATTCGAAGACTTTGGTTGATTACGCTGATCGAATCGATGCAGTTCGTGTCAACTTGAGTGGTAATATCGATAACGGAGTTGCTCCCCGTACAGCAGTGACCACTGCTGTCGATTCGGGTGTTGTTGACATCGATGCATTCGCGACCGCAACGTCTCCAATAAGTGAAATCGAATGGGTTAAGACTGGTTCAGGAGACGACTGGATTATTGGCTCATCCGTAGCTAATCGTCTCGAGGGCGGCCTTGGTGATGATTGGTTCCGAGGTGGTGAAGGCGATGACACTTTAGTCGGTGGACTTGATACGGATACAGCGGATTATTCTGATGCCTCTAGCGGGGTATCTATCAGCATCGATTCAGACTCTGATGGCACCGTCACTGGAGGTGCAGGCACAGATACACTTGATGATATTGAGAATTTCATCGGTAGTACGCACGACGATTCGGTTGACATTAACGATTCAAACGATAACTGGATCGATCTCGGCGAGGGTGCTGACACCGTCTTTGCTGGTGATGGTGACGATACAATTATTTTTGATTCAAATGACGTGTCAATTGATGGTGAGGCCGGTACAGATACGCTCATCGTGAGGGATGCTGCGCTAGATCTCACGTCACTTAGTGGATCCAGTATTAGCAACATCGAGACGATTGATTTGCGTGGATCTTCAAGCAATCAACTGACCTTAACAGTTGGATCGTTAACTGCGCTTTCGGGTACGGTAAATACTCTCACGGTACATGCTGATTCGACCGATTTTGTCGATCTTGTCGGAGATTGGACCCTGGGCGCGCTTAGTACGATTGATGGCAACCTGTATCATTCATGGACGGGAACCAATGCGTCACTGACCGTATCTGCGGAGGCGACGGTAGGGCTGAGCGGAACGTCCAATGCAGAGACCATTCATGGATCGACTGGCGGCGACTTAATTATGGGGCTTGCTGGAAACGACACGCTAAATGGCGATGCCGGTGACGATACCTTGGTTGGTGGTGCTGGCAATGATGAAATCGATGGCGAAGGTGGCTATGACGTTGTTGATTATAGTGATTCTAGTTCCTCTATTACGCTAAATCTTACTGCTGGAACGGTTTCGGGTGCTGGCGCGGACACTCTTGCGAATGTAGAGGAAATTATCGCGACTGCATTCGACGACTCCTTGAAAGGTAGTGCAAGTGCAGATGCGCTTTATGGAGGATTAGGGAATGATACATTCTCTGGCGAGGGTGGCGATGATCATCTGTATGGTCAGTTAGGTAATGACTCAATTCTCGGTGGTGCTGGTTCTGATCTCCTTGATGGTGGAGATGGGCATGACTCACTCGATGGAGGAGATGGCGTAGACGTTTTATTCGGCGGTTCTGGGGATGATTTCTTCGTTCTAGATAGTAACGATAGTGTCGTCGATGGCGGCACGGGCACCGATACATTAGAAATTAATGATGGCGATTTTGACTTTACGTCCGGAGGTCTTCCTTCTGTTTCTGGAATTGAAATCATTGATATTCAGAATAATTCAGCAACTAACAGCCTAACATTCGACCTCGAATCTCTGCGCGCGCTGTCAAGTGAAAGTAATCAGATATGGGTCATAGCAGACGATGCTGACTCCGTTTCGTTAACAGATTTTGGCTCTTGGACACCGAGTTCAGTGACACATTCTGGCGGGACAACGACGCAAACGCTCACGCAGGATGGAGTGATCTTAAAAATCACAAATTCGGGAAGCTCTGCCGCTGATATTGCCGAGGTAATTGATGCGACACCTGTAGGTTCAGGCTCAACATACCTAGGGACTGACAGTGCAGAATCTCTATCTGGGTCGAACCTCAATGACACGTTTACCCCTTCGGCTGGTGCAGATACGGTCGCTGGTGGTGACGGAATCGACACTCTGCAGTTAGGGCCTCAATTCCGAATTGATACGGTTAGTTTGGGCATAAGTGTTGATTCCCAGAATAATAGCTATTTGGTTGCTATCGGGGATGTGAACGCAGATGGCTTCATGGATTTTGCGATGCGTGACGTTAATAGCACCGCAACATCAATGGCATACGTCGATCGCAGTGATCATTATTACACCTCTGGCGGGTATACCTATTGGAGTCATTCATCAGCTCGGTTGGCTACCCAAAATCAATATTCTGGTGATGTCTATGTCGTTTATGGCTCGGCAGAAGGAATAGGTAACTTAAGTATTTCTTCGAATGAGGCATTGTCTGGGTCGAATGCGGAATTCATAAGGCTTTCATCTGATGCATCTGCGGGCGAGGGTTTTGGCGATGGAATCGGGTCGCTTGGTGATTTCGATGGTGACGGACAATCTGATTTCCTCGTTATCGCTGGTGGCGGTGAAACGCTGGAATATACGATTGGAGATAGATATCGAAACACTGTGTCAGATGACCGTTGGTCGACAAGTTCTGAGGGGCGCCTTTACATTTTTAATGGCGGCAATGATTTACTTGTTGACCGTATTGGAGGGTCTGTTACTGAGACAACGTTAAGTACCGATGGTGGAAGTGGTGCCACTCAAAATGCTGATGCATTACCTACCACTGCGGTATCAAATAACTGGAATAGTGTCTACAACGGCTCATATACGCCTCAATATGCGAATGAAGTTCCAGGAGTAGATACAACATACATTTACACAACTTCCTCTACGACTGCCGATGTTGTGTACACAGGTGCTGCGGCGAATTCAAATCTGGGATATGGTTGGTCTCCGATTTCATTGGGGGACATCAACGGCGATGGTTATGACGACATCATTTCAGGAAATTCTGGAGAGGTGTTCTTAGGGCATAACATCACAAATAGCGGCTTTAATCAGGCAGCTTCAGGCTTTGGGACGGCAAGGGATATCGGTAATTTTAATCGAATCGGATCTCTTGGTGATGTCGATGGCGACGGTCTCGATGACTTCCTTGTCTCTAGCAATTCTGGTGTCACCAATTTCATTGTATGGGGTGATAGTGCTGCCGGTAGTTGGACAGCCCCAGGCACTTGGGAGACCAGTTGGAATGCGGGGACCTCTCCGAATCTCACCGAAATTATTCCTGAAACTGGATTTGGGATTAATGGCGCATTCTCATCTTTGGGTGACGTTAACGGGGATGGATACGACGATATATTGCTATCTGCGTATGGATCGAGTGCAAATGACTTCAACGCCAAAGATAACGGTGGTCTCTATGTTGTCTTTGGTCAGGCGGGCCATTGGAATGAAGACGATTTAAGCTTGACAGATTTGGCCGAAAATCAACTCGGATTCCGAATCACTGGTGCTGTCGATCTCGATAAGGCAGGGCAGTACAGTTGGACGGGCGTTGGTGACATGAACGGCGATGGTTTGGATGACTTCATTTTCCAAGCGCCGGGTGATGCTGAAGCCGAAAATGTAGGCGCGACAAACGGATCTTCGTATCTCTTATTCGGTCGAGAGTCGGGCTGGCAAGATATTAGTCTTCTTGAAATGCAAGATTACGGTATTCAGCTACTTGATACGCCAAACGGCTATTGGACTGCTCTTGGTGACGTGGATGGCGATGGTTTTGATGATGCGAGTTTAACGCAATCGTCCTCTATGCAGATTATGTATGGTGGTGAATTCTTGACTAGTGATAGCAACCAAGCGGTTCAAACAGTTCAAGGGACTGGCGGTGAGACTTTGACCGCAAATGCAGTCGTCACTTCACCCAACCCAACAGGTGCGGATCGCCTGATTGGTAATGCTGGAAATGACACCTTGGTCGGCGACGGTGGCTTGGATGTTCTACTTGGTGGTGCTGGTGACGATCTGTTGAAGATTGAGTCGTCGGCTCATGGCGCATTCTTTAAGGTCGATGGTGGCACTGGAATCGATACCGTTGAGTTCACGACTGCAATCAATCTGAACTTCACAACTTCAGATGTTACTGGTGCCACAGATGTTCGTAATGGCGCCATTGAAAATATCGAAATATTTGATCTTGGTAATGGTAATCAGACCTTAACTTTGGGCCATTTAGATATTATTGAGCTGACGGGTCAGAAGAATACGGCGGTGGATGACACGGCCTATCAAAAGGGGAACGTGTTGGTCGTCAAAGGCGATTCTAATGACACTGTCGACTTGCAAGAAGGTAGTTGGTCTGATACGGGAGACGATACGTCAGTTAATGGCGCTGGTTCATTCTCGGTTTACCAGCATGGTTCAGATAATATTTACGCAGTCATCGAAAACGGCATCAGTTAACACATCATTATGCAATCTGAATCAGAAAATCTCTCATTGAACGCAAAGCCATCAAAAACAGACGCATCACAGAGCGGTAAGGGGAAGAGTGGCTTTGGGTTGATGTTGGGCGTAGTCGCTGGCCGGAAACCCAAAGGCTCTGCGAACCTTCAATCGATGCCAGATGCTGTAGCGACCGAAGACTGGTTAAAAGAACTGCTCTGGCCATATCGGAATGCGTATCGTCAGGCCTTTTTGATGTCGTTTGTCATCAACGTGTTGGGCCTATTCACTGCGATCTTCACTCTACAAGTCTACGATCGTGTCATCGCCCATGCTGGCTATTCTACCCTCACAGCACTGGTGATCGGGATGGGATTGGTCATTCTGATGGATCATGTGTTTCGCTCGGGGCGCGCACTTTTGATGCAACGGATCGGAGCCCGTACTGAAGTTGCTATTGCTCGCGCGGCCCTTCAACGCATGATGCATCTTCCGATGGCAGTCCTTGAGCAACGTAATGCTGGATTCTGGCAAGCGGTCTACCGGGATATTGAAATCGTGCGAGCAACCTGTTCGGGAGCTACCGCAGTTTTGATGGTTGATTTACCCTTTGTTGTTCTGTCTCCGATCATCATAGGTTATATCGCACCACCATTACTTCCAGTCGCTCTCGGTACCGTCGTGGTATTCATGCTATTGGCGTGGCGATCTGGCCAAGTGACTCGTGGTGCCACAGAGGCTGAGCGCCAGTTATTAGTTCACCGGGATGTTGTGATGAACGAGCTTGCGACTGCGAGGCTCAGTTTGAAGTCATTGGCGGCGGGCCCTGCGATCGAAGAGTATTGGGAAAAGCACTACGCCGATTGGTTAAATGAATCATTGGCACGGAGCCGCGAGGCCGATCACTACCGTGATCTGGCGCACGGGATGACCACAGCAAATTCTGTTGTTACAACGACCATCGGTGCGATAGCGATCTTGAATCAAATGATGACGATGGGTGCATTGATTGCGGTCAATATGTTAGCAGGCCGAATGGTCTCACCACTTGTTCAACTGGTTTCTCAATGGAGAACATTTGGGCAATTCAGGGCTGCGAAGAAACGTCTTGATGATTTATTTGCTGAGCCAGTCGATCGCCAAGAGAGTTCGCTTGAGTTGCCAGCCTCGGCTGGCGTTATTCGGCTTGAGGGCATCACATTCCAATATCCTGGGAGCGAGCATTTACAACTTGAGCCTTGTTCTGGGCAGATTGGTCCTGGTGGACTTCATGCGGTGGTTGGGCCCAACGGGAGCGGAAAGACCACTCTACTGAAAGTCATTCGGGGACTGTATCAGCCGACGGACGGACGCGTTCTTCTCGATGGGGCAGACATCAAACAGTTTACCCAAACTGAACTGTCCAATCGGATGGGTTATTTGGCGCAGACGAACCAACTGTTATCACTATCGATTCGAGACAATATTGCGTTAGGTAAGCCTGATGCAACAGATGAAGAAATCGTCAAAGCGGCGCAAATGGCTAATGCCCATGAATTCATCCTGAGTCTGCCGGATGGTTACGCGACAAAGATTGGAGAGGGTGGTCGAGGGTTCTCGTTTGGACAGATCAAGCGGATATCGATTGCGCAAGCATTATTGAATGCGCCGCCTGTATTGCTATTTGATGAGCCGACGAGCGAGCTTGATCGACAAGCCGAGGTTCGCTTTATCCAGACACTGATTGATTTAGCTAAAACACACACGATTTTGGTGGTGTCTCATAGCCCTTATGTCTTGAGCCATTGTCAGGGTGCAATTGTGATGCGCGATGGTAAGTTGTTAGTGGCTGGTCCTGCTGGAGAAATTCTCCCTAAATTGGGTATCCAAATGGCAAACCAGGGACAAGCATCGCAGAGTAAAGCGACCAATAAGGAATCTTCTGATCAGAAGAAAGATCAGTCTGATAAAACGGAAGGTAGTTCGTCAGATGCTCAGGGAGAGTCAAAATGAGTGAAGAGCAATTGACTCCGAAAAAGAGCCCGCTGAATCAGATACTCGATGATCTGGGAGTGCCTGGTTGGACTGCGCCTTCATTGATTCTTTTTTTGCTGTTTATCGGTATTTTGGTATGGACCATCTATGCTCAGGTCGATCGTGTTGTGACGGCCCCAGGAAAAGTTGTACCACTCGATAAAGTCAAAGTAGTGCAACACCTCGAGGGTGGAATTATTGAAAGCATTTTTGTCCGCGAAAACCAGGTCGTGAAATCGGGCGAATCGTTGATGTCTCTGGATCTCGCAACCTCAGGTATCAATCGTGGAGAAATGCGTGCTCGGATGGCGAGCCTTCAGTTAGCAAAGATTCGTTTGGAAGCTGAAGCTGAAGGGCGTGATCCGGTGTGGCCTGAAGAAATCGTTCAGGAATTTCCTCAAATGATTGCTGCAGAGCAGGCGACCTATCTAAGCAAAGCTGATGAGCAAAAGAGTTCGTTCGAGGCCCTCGACAGTACCATCCTGCAGAACCGGCAAAGACTTGCAGAATCAAAAGAGCGAAGAAAGTCGCTCGAGGCGAGTTTGGCTATCGCGAAGAAAGAGTTAGCCTTGTCAGAGGGATTATTGGCGGATCAACTGACCTCTCAGATTGAGCACCTCCAGCGAGAAAGTAATGTTGAATCTATCGTGGGACAGATCGCACAACTTAAGCAGTCAGCTATTGGTGCAGAAGAGGCGATCAAAGAATCAATTGCTCGGAGGAACCAAGAGGAAGCGCGATTCAAGCGTGAAGCCGCGAACGAGATCAGCGACTATGAACGTCGCATCGCGAGCTTGGCCGAAGAATTAAATCGTGCCGATGAGCAAGATAATCGTTCGATGGTTCGAGCACCGATTGATGGTGTCGTCAAAAACTTGAGATTCCAGGCTCCGGGTAACGTGGTGAAGCCTGGGGAACCTATTATGGAAGTTGTGCCTTTGAAAGACGAGTTGGTCATCGAGGTGAAGATTAGTCCAGCGAATCGGGGTTATGTTCATATTGGACAGGAAGTATTAGTTAAAATTTCCACGTATGATTTCTTTCGTTACGGTGGCTTGATTGGTGAAGTCTCTGAGATTGCCGCTGATACGGATACGACGAAAAATGATGAACAGTTCTATCGCATTGTTGTTAGTACTGAAAAGACATGGGTAGGCGATGAACCGGGCGTTTATCCGATTTCCCCAGGGATGACCGGGGAAGTAGATGTCAAGGTCGATACACAAACCATACTCTGGTCACTCTTGCGACCAGTAATGAAGCTAAAGGATGAGGCGTTACGTGAATTATAGATTGAAGATGATTTCTCGGAGAGAGGTTTAAATGAAGAGGTTTCCACTCAAGGCTAGTGCAGCACTATTGTGCGCAAGTATCGCTGCACCTTCACTTATGGCTGCTGATTTACAGTCTGAGCTTCTCTATCTGAGAGAGAGTAATCCACTCCTTCGTGCCAGCGATTTTGCCGTGAAAGCAGCCGATGCCCGGCGTACCGCATCTAAATCTGGTTGGTATCCAAAAGTAGATGTCACAGCCGAGGTGGGTCGAGAGAAAATAAGAACAACTAACTACAATGGTACGGTGGCTGGAGAGCCTAGTGAAACAGATCTTGAGCCCACAAAATGGAGCATTTCAGTATCTCAAAACCTCTACAGTGGTGGACGCACCTCAGCGACAATCGATACCGCTGAACTGTCACTAGACATCAAAGAAGCAGAGTATAGCGCTACTTCTCAAGAAGTATTGCTTGAAGCCGTAGTGTCGTATCTTCAGGTTCTTAAGAATTACGTGCTGATTCGTCTAGCGACAATTAACGAAGAAACAACCCAACGTCAGCTTGACCTTGAGCGGAAACGCGTTCAGATGGGCGGGGGTGTTGTTGTTGACGAAATGCAGGCATCGACTCGCCTTCAAGTTGTGCGTGAACGCCGCGTGGTTTACGAGCAAGACATGCGAGATGCCTTGGCGACATACGAACAGGTGTTTGGCAAGACGCCTGACCTCAATTTCTTGCAGGATCTTCAGACCTATCAGGCACAAATGCCTGAGTCACTCGAGCAGGCAATCGAAGTAGCGATAGAAAACAATCCTCGGTTGTTGGCCGCCAAACTATCGGCTGAGAAGGCGAAAGAAGCAATCGATATAGAGCGCGCTGATTTTGGACCCAGCGTCGATCTGTCAATTGGTCATAAAGACGATCGATCAGCAGCTGGCCTTTATCAGAAAGAAGAAACGACTGTATTTCTGACTACAAGCTGGAATTGGTATAACGGTGGTGAGGATGTGAATCTTGTCGAGGCCGCTGAATACGACCAGTTAGAAGCGGTTGAGCTACAACGGAATACGCGTAACCGGACACTTGAGTCTGTTCGTCTTGCTTGGAACCAATATCAAAAAGGATTGGAGCGCCAAGAGCTGTTGGAGGGAGCGACACAAACCGCGCGATCGGTAATGGAAGGACGGAAACGACTTCGCGATTCAGGGAAAGAGACGGCATTGGCTGTTCTTGACGCGGAAGTTGAGTATTTCGGGATATTATCGAATAAAGTAAATGCCATGATTGAAGCGCGGATCGGTAGTTACCGATTACTAAGTACTCTTGGATTGTTGAATATCCAAGATTTGAATCTTGAAGAGGAAGAAATGTTACTTCCTGTGCGCCCGGTTGCTGAATCAATTAATTCGCTTTTGGCAGATGCTCGGTAAATAGACCTGTGAAAATCTTGATGCTTCATCAAAATTTTCCGGGCCAGTTTTTGCACCTGGCTCCTGCTCTTGTCGAGCGTGAACATGAAGTTCACGCGCTCGTCTTGAGAAAAGAGGTTCCGGCTGAGTGGTCGGGAGTGCATTTGCATTCCTATGCTCCGGCGCGTGGTAACGCGAAGGGAATTCATCCCTGGCTGTTGGATTTGGAATCAAAAACGATTCGTGGTGATGCGGTATTTCGCAAATGCCTGCAAATGCTTGATGACGGATTTACTCCGGATATTGTGCTCGCTCATCCAGGCTGGGGTGAAAGCTTATTTGTTAAAGACGTCTGGCCTGACGCGAAGCTCGGTCTTTACTGTGAACTGCACTATAGCGAAACCGGTAATGATGTGAATTTTGATCCAGAGTTCATTAATACAGATCCGGGTAACGTCTGCAGGCTGAGGCTAAAAAACGTTAATAACCATCTGCATTTTGATATTGCGGATGCGGCAGTATCTCCAACTGAGTTTCAAGCAAATACCTTTCCAGAAACTTTTCGTTCAAAAATTTCTGTGATCCACGATGGGATCGACACACAACGTATCGCTCCAAACTTGAATGTGACGTTCGAAGTGAATTCCGAGCTGACCCTTCGTCAGTCCGATGAAGTGATTACATTTGTTAACCGAAATCTCGAGCCATATCGGGGATATCACGTGTTCATGCGTGCGCTACCTCAAATTTTGAAGTCGCGCCCAAATGCTCAGGTCGTGATTGTGGGCGCTGATGGTGTGAGCTACGGAAAAAGAGCGCCAGATGGCAAGACTTGGAAGCAGATATTTTTAGACGAAGTACATGGTCAGATTGCTCCTGATGATTGGGCGCGAGTTCATTTTGTCGGCACCCTTTCACGGTTCCAGTTTACCCAGGTACTACAGATCAGTTCAGTGCATGTCTATCTGACGTATCCATTCGTATTGAGTTGGAGCTTGCTCGAGGCGATGAGTGTCGAGTGCGCGATCGTGGCCAGTGATACGGCGCCAGTTCAGGAATTTATTCAGCATGACAAGACCGGTGTATTAACGCCATTTTTTGAGCAGAAACAGTTAGTCGATAACATTTCTCTGTTGCTTGATAATCCAGAGAAGAGAGCGGAGATGGGTAAGGCTGCCCGCGAAGAGATTCTGCGGAAATATGACCTGAAGACTGTCTGCTTACCAAACATGCTCGATTGGGTTGAGGCCCTCGGAAGAGTCAGCCGTGATCACTAAAGCGCCTTATGTGATGTCGGATGTTATACCGGTTGATGGACTTCCTAAACGGACAAGGAAAGGGGGTCTGTTGTTGAGTTTGTGTTTGGTGATTTGGTCGCCAGCCGCCGATGCGGACGGCAAGAATGAAACCTATAACTGTAGGGAGACGCTCGCAATGCGCCTCAATGCTGATGGGTTCGTCGAGCAGCGTGAACCCGTCGCATTTCGATTAAGAGTGAGTTCTGAGGAAGATGTGTTTCCCGAGGGCTCGCGCTATCAGCAACGCATCTATGAAAATCATGTGGTCATGGTCTCAGATGATGAAGAACGCGTGTTTTGGCTCTCCGATTATGAAGCTTGGAAAGAACACGATTCTCCCTATTTTGTTGGTTATGGATTAAATGGGGAGTCGCTACGTTTACACGGTCAGCATTTGATCTACATGGGTAATAACGTGCGAGAGCAATATGTGATCCGGGCGTTGTGTGAGCAGGAAGCGAACTGATCGCCCAGCAACGCTAATCGATCACCCATCACCCATCAATTTATGCGGTTGGCTCAAAATCGCTTTCTCGGTTGAAAGACCAATGATTCATCAAATCAAGATGATCCACCATGTTTCAAATTGAAGAAATCATGACTGCCAAACCGATGGAATTAAATTAGGCATTACTGCACTTGTTTAATTCATTTTTGGAACTAATAAATCGATATCACTTGTATGTTTGGTTGAAGGGTTATGGATCGTCTATCGCGCGTACCAATTTTTGTCGCAGTCGCCCGTCATGGAAGTTTTGCGGAGGCAGCACGTCGACTTGGAATGACTGGCTCGGCAGTCAGTAAACAGGTTCAGCGCTTAGAAAATGATCTCGGTGTCCGACTATTCCACCGAACCACGCGTCAACTGAGTCTAACTGACGAAGGCTCATTCCTCTTTGAGCGATCAGCTCCTTTGGTGGAGGGCATCGAAGAAGTGGGTGAAATGCTTGCGGGTCGAAAAGCCAAACCTGAGGGGTCCTTACGAATCTCTGCACCCGTGGCCCTCGCACAACGTGTTCTCAAAGAGCCGTTGACGTCCTTTGCCTCGCATCATCCGGGAATACAGTTGCATGTCGAGCTCTCTGACCGTTTTGTCGATTTGGTGGGGGAAGGCTTTGATCTGGCGATTCGG
>Ga0209654_1001768_pt1 | contig 16211 bp, 9 predicted proteins | sample SaaInl1SG_22_DNA_FD_184646 | JGI IMG/M metagenome (GOLD analysis project Ga0209654, IMG submission 184646) | Marine microbial communities from expanding oxygen minimum zones in the Saanich Inlet - ESP_161SG_22_DNA (SPAdes) (version 2) | ecosystem: Environmental > Aquatic > Marine > Intertidal... | reverse complement strand
CGCGCCAACGCAAGCACTTAAAATAAATCCGTAGCATTGGTTAACGCTAGTGCATTACTTACCTTTGTGACATGCATTATGTAGAAAACATTCTTAAAACGATTGGCAATACCCCGCTAATCAAGCTCAATAAAATCACTGCTGAAATAGATGCTTTGGTGTTGGCTAAAGTGGAATATTTCAACCCTGGAAGCTCTGTAAAAGACCGCATGGCTCTTAAAATGGTGGAAGACGCCGAAGCCGATGGACGTCTAAAACCTGGAGGCACCATCGTGGAAGGAACTTCTGGAAACACTGGGATGGGATTGGCGTTAGCAGCCATTGTAAAAGGCTATAAGTTGATTTGTGTTTCTACTGATAAGCAATCAAAAGAAAAATTTGATATCCTACGTGCTGTGGGCGCTGAGGTCATTGTATGCCCAACAAATGTAGCACCAGACGATCCACGATCGTACTATTCTACCTCTAAACGTATTGCCGAAGAAACATCCAATGCGTGGTATGTAAACCAGTACGACAACCCCTCAAATGCCGTTGCGCATTACGAACAAACAGGCCCTGAGATTTGGGAACAAACCGATGGTAAGATCACACATTTTGTAGTGGGAGTAGGAACAGGCGGTACCATTTCGGGTGTTGCAAAATACCTAAAAGAGAAAAATCCAGAAATTAAAATTTGGGGGATTGACACCTATGGCTCTGTATTTAAGAAATACCACGAAACGGGTATTTTTGACGAGAAAGAAATTTACCCTTACATTACGGAAGGGATAGGAGAGGATATTCTACCTGAAAACGTGGATTTTAAGCGTATTGATGCCTTTGAAAAAGTAACGGATAAAGACGCAGCGGTTTATACGCGAAAGCTGGCGCGTGAAGAAGGTATTTTTGCAGGAAACTCTTGTGGTGCTGCTGTTAAGGGTGTGCTCCAACTTAAAAAACACTTTGGTCCAAATGATGTAGTGGTGGTATTGTTACACGATTCGGGTAGCCGCTATGTTGGTAAAATGTATAACGACGACTGGATGAAAGAAAAAGGGTTTTTGTAATAATAGCTATTCAAACACGCCATAATAATAAAAAAGGATACTACCTACCGTATAACCTTGGTTGGGAAAACCACCGGGCTTTCGTGGCCGTCAACTCCAACGGCAGCTACTCCAAACATATAATTATCAATGACAATTCCTTTTAAAGTGGTTTGGGTGTTCATGCCAACAAACTTGCTATTGTCCCATGTAGGGGATGTGGTATCTCTCCAATAGACCTTATATCCACGTAGGTTTTCTGAACTAGAGGGGCTCCACTGCAATTCGGTGTCTGGTGCAACCACACCACCAACAGCAAGCTCTTTGGGTGCTGCAGGCGCCCAAGCCAAAGATGCTAATGTGATGGCATTTACTGCGGTTAGTTTGGCTGCATAAGCTGCGTTTACACCAGATAATACATCACCATAGGCAATGCCATTTTCAGTTCTAATATCTTGATGCTGACGGTTGTAGTTTTCATGCGCTTCCATTATCCGAATGCCTGCATAGCCAACGTCGTTAAATGGACGGTGATGCCCACCTCTGCCAAAGCGATCCAAACGGTAAATGAGCATAGGGTTCATTTCAGGCATATAGTTTTTAGTAGTCGTATATACATACCGTGCCAACTGCCGTGAAATGCCATCTACCTCTCCACCGTAAAAGCGGCGTTGCTTACGCTCACGTTCTGTTTCTGTGGGGGGTGTGGGTTCAGAAAAAATACGAAAACTACGGTTGTCAATCACACCATCAACTCCTTCAATATTTCCAATCATATCATTGTTGAGTACACCAATAATTTCCCATTTGTTATTCAGTGCATATTGCGCCAAACCTTTTCCGCCATATAATCCTTGTTCTTCTCCAGAAAGACCTAAATAAATAATACTGTTTTCAAAGCCATACTTCGACAATACCCGCGCAGCTTCAATGGCACCTGCCATTCCTGTGGCATTGTCATTTGCCCCTGGTGAATCCCAAGTAAAGTTATTGGGATCGCTAACGCGCGAGTCAATATCACCACTCATTATCACATAACGGTTTGGATGTTTGGTGCCTCGTTGGATGGCCACAATATTATTGATCCAAACGCCTCGCGTAAGACGTCTTCCGTCTGCATCAAAGTAGTTTTTTTGCTCAAAAACTTCAAGACAGTTTCCGCAGTCTGCGCTTATTTTCTCAAACGACTTTTTAATCCATCTTCTTGCTGCTCCAATGCCTCTTGTTTGTGAAACGGTATCGCTAAGGGTGTGTCTTGTGCCAAAATTGGCAAGTGTTTCTACATCATTTATGATACGCTTTGCCGACACTGCATTTACAATATCATACATACGCAAATCTTGTTGCCCAAAGGCAAGACTAACGCTAAAAAGAATGAAGCAAATGCGATACACTTTAAAAATCATAACTATTGTCTTCAGCAACCTTATCTGCTACTTTATTACGTAATGCAATGACGTTGGGGTATTCAAAATACTTTGTGTAGCGCTTAAGTCCCATTAACAAAGCTTTTTGTTCGTCACCTTCAGCAAATCCAAGAATGGCTTCGCGTCCTTTTGCAGTAATTTTTTCTGTAGCCTGATATAAATACAATTGACTCATAGCCACTTGGTAGGATTGCGCCTCAGCACCATAAATACCTACATTTTTCTCAGCACGTAAAACGGCAGATTCTGCCATATAAATTTCAATGAGGATATCAGCCACCGCTAATAATAATTGTTGGTGCTCTTCCAATTCAGTTCCGTATTTCTGTACACCCGCACCGGCAATCATCAAAAATACTTTTTTCAGATTTTTAAGTACGTGTTTTTCTTGGCTTAGTGGAGCTGAGAAATCAGGAATAGCAAAATCGGGAATACCCAGTAATTCCTCGCCAACAGCTGTGGCAGGACCAATCAAATCCAACTGTCCTTTCATGGCCTTTTTAATCAGCATACCAACGCTTAGCATACGATTGATTTCATTTGTTCCTTCGTAAATACGTGCAATTCGCGCATCGCGCCAGGCCGTTTCCATGGGTGCGTCTGCTGAAAAGCCCATACCCCCAAAAATCTGTACGCCTTCATCGGCAGTGCTTTGCATATGCTCCGAACACGCTACTTTTAAAATAGAACATTCAATAACGTATTCTTCTACTCCTTTAAGTTCCGCCTCCTGATGGCTATTTCCCGCAGCATCACGAAGGGCAATACGGTCTTCAATATCTTTTGCCGCGCGGTAACATGCCGATTCGCCCGCATATAAATTGGTGGCCATGGTAGCTAATTTTTGTTTGATAGCACCAAATTTAGCAATAGGTGTTTTAAACTGCACGCGCTGATTGGCATAGGAAATAGCTTCGTTTATGGTACGACGTTGCCCATCTAATGTAGCAACCGCCAACTTGATACGCCCAACGTTTAGGGCATTCATAGCAATTTTAAAACCATTCCCTCGCTCTGAAAGCATGTTTTCCACAGGTACTTTGGTATCGGTAAAAAAGACCTGTCTGGTAGAGGAGGCATGAATGCCAAGCTTTTTTTCTTCTTCGCCCATGCTAATGCCATTTCCAGGATCATTAGGGACAATAAATCCTGTGATATTTTTATCGTCTTCAATACGGGCAAAAACAATCATTAAATCGGCATAGCCGGCATTCGAAATCCATATTTTCTGTCCCGAAATAAGGTAGTGTGAACCGTCTTCTGAAAGTACAGCTTTAGTTTTTCCGCTATTCGCATCTGAACCTGCAGTAGGTTCTGTTAAGCAATAACATCCAATCCATTCTCCCGATGCTAGTTTGGGCACATACTTGTTCTTTTGTTCTTCGTTTCCATACAATACAATAGGCATGGTGCCAATTCCAGTATGCGCACCAAATGCTGTAGATAACGAACCTGATGCGCCGGACATATATTCGCATACTAACATGGTATCTACAAAGCCCATTCCCAATCCTCCGTAGGCTTCGGGAACGCTAACACCCAAAAAGCCCATTTCGCCAATTTTGCGCATTAGTTCAAAAGTGTAGTCATAATCTTTACTTTCGAAACGCTCACGTGCAGGCCATACATCTCTGTCAACAAATTCCTGAACAGCTTCACGCATCATGCGCTGCTCCTCGTTAAATTCTTCTGGAGTAAATACATCTGCTGCTTGCGTTTCTTGTAAAATAAACGCACCTCCTCTTGTTAGTTTTCGTTCTATTGTTTCCATAGCTTTGTTTATAATCGTTCAAAAATTCCTGCGGCTCCTTGTCCTGTGCCCACACACATGGTCACCATACCGTATCTGTTATCTCTCTTTTTCATTTCGTCAAAAAGTTGCACTGAAAGCTTCGTTCCAGTACACCCTAGTGGATGTCCAAGAGCAATTGCGCCACCATTAACGTTAATGATATCAGGATTTAATCCCAATGTTTTTATCACAGCTAGCGACTGCGAAGCAAAAGCTTCGTTTAGCTCAAATAGTTCTATATCTTCTTGTTTCATTCCCGCTTGTTTTAGCGCTTTTGGAATGGCCGCTACTGGACCAATTCCCATAATTCGTGGCGGAACGCCTGCGGCGGCATAGCTCACCATTCGGGCAATGGGCGTAACACCCAATTCTTTTATCATATCTTCGCTCATCACCAAAACCATAGCAGCACCGTCGCTTGTTTGCGACGCATTTCCAGCCGTAACAGAACCACCATCTGCAAAAACGGGACGTAATTTAGCCAGTTTTTCTATAGCGGTATCGGCGCGCGGGCCCTCATCGGTATCCACCACATAGTTTCGTGTTTTTTTGGTGTTGCCTTCGAGATAAGTTTCTTCAATATTTATGGGAACAATTTGGTCTTTAAATGCACCACTTTCAATGGCTTTAAGTGCTTTTTGATGTGATGCGTAGGAAAAGGCGTCTTGGTCCTCTCTTGAAATATGATATTCTTTGGCTACCGCTTCGGCAGTAAGTCCCATGCCCCAGTAATAATCTTCCTTTCCTTTTTTTACGATTTCATAATCCGGCACGGGCTTGTATCCACCAAAAGGAATAAAACTCATGCTTTCCGACCCACCTGCAATAATGCATTCTGCCATTCCTGATTGAATTTTGGCAGTTGCCATTGCAATTGTTTCTAGACCAGAGGCACAGTATCGATTAACGGTTACGCCAGGAACTTCATCGGTTTCTAGACCCATTAGTGATATGAGTCGCGCCATATTTAAGCCTTGTTCGGCCTCGGGCATGGCGTTTCCAACAATCACATCGTCTATTCGTTTTTTATCTAATTCTGGAATAGAATTCATAAGGTATGCAACGGTTTCTGCTGCGAGTTCGTCTGGTCGCTTAAAGCGAAATAGACCTCGTGGTGCTTTACCAACTGCGGTGCGATAGGCTCGAACAATATATGCGGTTTTCATAATTAGTTTCTTAAAGGTTTTCCTGTTTTTAGCATATGTTGAATGCGTTCTAATGTTTTTCTTTCAGTACAAAGCGATAAAAAAGCCTCACGCTCGATGTCCAACAAATAGCGCTCGCTCACTTTTGTAGCTTGCGACAAATCACCACCTGCCATGACATAGGCTAGTTTGTTGGCAATTTTTTGGTCGTGTTCAGAAATGTATCGTCCAGCTTCCATGCTGTCTGTTCCAACCAAAAACATTCCCAGTGCTTGTTTTCCAAGTACTTTAATATCTGAGCGTTGTTTTGGTTGTGTGTAACCGCGTTGGGCCATCAAAAGGGCTTCTTGTTTGGCAATACTCAATTGACGTTTGCTGTCTATGACAACTGTGTCTTTCCCATTTTGAAGCACACCAATATCAAATGCCTCATATGCCGAGGTAGCCACTTTTGCCATACCAATAGCGAGGAAATATTCTTGTAAGACATTAAGCTCAACATCGTTTTTACGGAAAGTATCTGCAGCTCGAAGTGTCATTTCTTTTGATCCACCACCACCTGGAATAACGCCAACACCAAACTCCACGAGTCCAATGTAGGTTTCTGCAGCAGCAACCACTTTATCGGCATGCATAGAAAGTTCACAACCCCCGCCAAGTGCTAGACCATGTGGTGCAGCTACCGTGGGAATACTCGAGTAGCGCATACGCATCATGGTATCTTGAAAATACTTAATCGCCATATTGAGCTCATCGTATTCTTGCTCTACAGCCATCATAAAAATCATACCCAAGTTGGCACCTGCAGAAAAATTAGCCCCATTATTTCCAACAACAACACCCTCATAGCCTTCTTCTGCCAAATCAATTCCTTTATTGATGCCTTGTAAAACACCTGCACCAATGGTATTCATTTTGGAGTGAAATTCGATATTTAAAATGCCATCCCCGATATCAATAACCGAACATTCTTTGTTTTGCCAAATCGTTTTGTTTTCTCTGACATTATCTAAAATAATAAAGGCATCCTGACCAGGAATTGGAACAAATGTTGCCTTACCAATATTGTAATAATGCTTTTTGTTCGCCTCAAGTTTATAAAAGCAATCTGCTTTTGTAGCAAGTGTTTCAATCCAAGGAGCGACAGTATGTCCAGCCTCTTTTATAAGTTCAATTCCTGAAGCCAATCCAACGGTATCCCAAAGTTCAAACGGTCCATGCTCCCAGCCGAAACCAGCTTTCATGGCTTCATCAATATGAAACAATTCATCCGCAATTTCAGGAATTCTAAACTGCACATAGGCAAAGGTTTCGCCAAGAACTTTTCTATAAAAAGCAGCTGCTTTATCATTGCCTCTTATCAATATAGGAAAACGGTCGGCAACACGCTCAACTGTTTTTGTTTTTTCTAATGTAGCAAACGAAGCCTTCTTTTTTGCTCTGTACGTCATACTATCCAAATCCAACACTTGAATCTCCGACTTACCGTCTTTGTTTTTTACTTTTTTATAGAATCCTTGTCCGGTCTTACTGCCTAACCATTTTTCATCCATCATTTTTTGGATAAAATCAGGTAATGTAAAAACAGCATGACGCTCATCATCTGGGCAGTTTTCATGGAGCCCGTTGGCAACATGAACAAGTGTGTCTAGACCTACCACATCAACTGTTCTGAATGTAGCGGATTTTGGACGTCCCATTACAGGCCCAGTAAGTTTATCTACTTCTTCTACCGTTAATCCCATGGGTTTCATTTGATGGAATAAACTTTGAATACAAAAAATCCCTACGCGATTTCCAATAAACGCGGGGGTATCTTTTGCCAAAACGGATGCTTTTCCTAAAAACCGGCTTCCGTAATCTATTAAGAAATCCACAACTTCTGGTTTGCAATTTGGTCCAGGAACCACTTCAAATAGTTTTAAGTAGCGTGGCGGATTAAAAAAGTGCGTCACTGTAAAGTGCTGCTGAAAATCTTCTGACCTCCCTTCGTTCATAAATTTGATTGGAATTCCAGATGTGTTGGAACTCACAAGTGTTCCAGGTGTGCGGAATTTTTCCACTTGTTCAAACACGATTTTTTTAATGTCTAATCGCTCTACGACTACTTCAATAATCCAATCCACGTCAGCAATTTTAGACATATCATCTTCAAAATTTCCTGTAGAGATACGTTCTTTAAATGCAGCGTGATAGAGTGGGGCAGGCTTGCTTTTAATGGCTTTTGTCAGGTTTTCATTTACAATGCGATTGCGCACTTGGGTATGTGAGGTATCCAAGCCTTTTGCTTTTTCAGCATCGTTTGGTTCTTTTGGAACTATATCCAAAAGCAAAACCTCAGCTCCGATATTGGCAAAATGACATGCTATGCCAGCACCCATAATTCCGGAACCTAAAACAGCAACTTTATTAATTCTTCTTTTCATTTGTTTTAGATTTTTTTTGATTGGATAAGTTCAATGATGGTTTCGGAAACTTCTCTAAAGGCTTCTATTTTCTTTTCACCAACCCGCTCTTCAATTTCCTTATTAAATTGTAGTACCAGTGATTTTGACAAATCTCTTTTTTCTAGCCCTAATGGGGTGAGTTTGAGTAGTACACTGCGACCGTCCTCTGGATTCGGTACACGTTCTATAAGTTTTTTTTCTTCGAGTGTTTTTAGAGTTCTCGATAAGCTTGTTGCTTCCATTCCCATTTTAGGGGCAATGGCCGTAGAAGGAGTTCCATGAACTGGATCTATGGATAGCAATGCAAATCCAGTTGCCATGGTGGTATCGTATTTTGATGCCTGTTCGTTATACATTTTGGCAATAGCTTGCCAGGTCGCACGATATAGTGCGTCAATTGTTGGGTATGAAGTGGTTACTAGCATACCCCAAACATACAAAAAAAATACTATGCACGCATAGTATTTTTTATAAATCGTAAATGGAATTAAAAAGCGTTTGGTATTTTTCTCTAATGCTTTTTCGTTTGAGTTTCATTGTAGGCGTTAGATGTCCACCTTCAACAGACCACACATCATCAGTGATTCTAATTTCTTTGATTTTTTCCCATTGCCCAAACCGTTCGTTGATTTCATTCACTTCATCCAATATTTTTTCATGAACTTTTTTATTGTGGCTCCAAGATTCATTTTTTGATCTAGTGATACCCTTTTTTTTAGCCCATGCTTCAACAGTTTCAATATTAGGTTGAATAAGTGCTGCAGGGAATTTTTGTCCCTCCCCAATCACCATGATTTGGTCTATAAACGTAGATTGTTTCATGGCATTTTCAATCACTTGTGGCGCAATGTATTTCCCCCCCGAGGTTTTGAACATTTCTTTTTTTCTGTCGGTGATTTTAAGAAAACCATCGGCATCAATTACTCCTATATCCCCTGTGTGGAAAAAGCCGTCTTTGAGTACTTCATCCGTTTTTTCTTGGTCTTTATAATATCCTAACATGATATTCGGACCCTTGCATAAAATTTCTCCGTCCTCAGCTATTTTTACGGTAACCCCATCAAGAACGGGACCTACAGAACCAATACGCATTTGTCCATTTCGCATATCATTTACAGAAACTACTGGAGAAGTTTCTGTAAGTCCGTAACCCTCTGCAACGGTCATCCCAGCTGCGGTAAATACACGTGCTAACCTAGGTTGCAGTGCAGCACTTCCAGAGGCAATTAATTCGAGGTTTCCTCCCAAGGCTTCTTTCCATTTACTAAAAATAAGTTTTCTGGCAATTTTAAGTTGCAACTCGTACCACCAACCGTTTTGTCCATATGGTTCATAATGAAGCCCCAAATCTACTGCCCAATAAAATAGTTTTTGTTTGATGCCCGAAAGTTCAGCTCCGCGCGCATATATTTTATCGTATAATTTCTCAAGAAGTCGAGGCACTGCAGTCATGACAATAGGGTTAACTTCCTTGAGATTATCACCTATGGTTTCTAGTGACTCAGCAAAATAAATTCTTGTTCCAGAATATACATATAAATATAATAGCATACGCTCATAGATATGGCAAAGTGGTAAAAAACTCAACGATTTTGCCTCACCGTAAGTAAGTGGAAGACGCTTTTGGCTGGCAATAACATTGGTTACAATATTGTTATGACTAAGCATAACCCCTTTTGGTTTTCCCGTCGTTCCAGAGGTATAAATAATGGTCGCTAAATCTTCGGATTTGATATTCGATTTTCTGGTTTTAATTTCGTCCGTTTGTGCTTTGGTAGGTTTTTTTGAAAGGATTGATTTGAAATGATCACATCCCTTAATTTTATCAAAACTATACACCCCTTTTAGGTTTGCACATTGCGATTCAATTGCGCGGACTTTATCTAAAACTTCTTGGTCTGAGACAAAACAATATGTTGCCTCAGCGTGATTTATAATATAGGCGTAGTCTTCAGACGAAATAGTAGGGTAAATAGGAATATTTATTGCTCCAATTTGAGACATGCCAAAATCTGCTAATACCCACTCGGTTCGGTTTGTTGAAGAAATTACAGCAATTTTATCTCCAGCTTTAACGCCCAAGCTTAGCAAACCCGCACTACATCTGTCACCTTGTTCTTTTACTTTTTTTGTTGAAAGACCAACCCATTTTCCGTTTTCTTTTGAGTTTACGGCATTGTCTAGCGAACGATGCTCGGCCATTAAATCAATAAAATCAAAAAGTCTTTTAGGTGTTTCCATATATGTCATTTTAATGCGTTGGTAAAAAGCCAATAGTCAAAAAAACGATATTTTTTTGATTTTACCTATTCAAAATCCAATTGAAGGCATCTTCAAATGCCAAAATCCACGGGCTTACAGCATCTGTTCGGTCTTGCGGATAGTGTGCCCAATTCCATGGAAAAATGGATCGCTCCAAGTGTGGCATCATCACCAAATGACGTCCATCATCGCTGCTGACCATAGCCGTATTAAAATCAGATCCATTGGGATTTGAAGGATACGTATCGTATGCATATTTCCCTGAAATGGCGTAGGCTTTTTCTTCTTTAGGGAAGATAAATTTACCCTCGCCGTGTGCCGCCCAAATTCCCAATCGGCTGCCTTGTAAACGCTGTAACATAATGGCAGGCGATTCTTCAATTACAACATCAGTAAATGTACATTCGAACTTACCAGAATCATTGTGCTCCATACGAGGTTTTTCGTTGTGATTCGGATGTAAAAGTCCTAATTCAATAAATAATTGACAACCATTGCAAACCCCAAGACTTAAGGTGTCTGGACGTTCAAAAAATGTTTGAATTGCTTTTTTAGCATTCTCGTTATACTTAATGGTTCCTGCCCAACCCTTTGCAGATCCAAGTACATCGGAATTAGAAAATCCTCCAACGGCGACAAGTAGTTGAATATTGCTCAAATCTTCCCTTCCAGATGTTAAATCTGTCATGTGAACATCCTTTACCTCAAAACCAGCCATGTGCATCATATATGCCATTTCGCGTTCCGAGTTACTTCCTTTTTCCCTTAAAACGGCTGCTTTTATTTTTCGTTTTTGTGCTGGTTTTCGTTTCCCGTCAAAGTTTTTTGGGAATTCAAATTGTAGCGGTGTTTTATCAAAAAATTCAAAACGAGCTTTGGCCTTTTCTTCACCACTTTGTTTTTGGTCTAATAAATAAGAACTTTTAAACCAATGTTTTCTGTATTTCGAGATGTCAAATTGATAATCTGTATGATCCCCTTTAACAATCAGCATATTTGATTTTGTCAATGTTCCAATACGTTCAATCGCAATTCCCTTTTTCTTTAATTTCCCTTCTGTTACACGATCGGTTTGAATTAGAATACCTACTTGTTCTGATAGTAGTGTTTGTTCAGCGCTGTATTCGGATTTTGATAATTTGACATCTAGGCCTATCCCATCAGCAGCAAAACACATTTCGAGAAGAGATGTGATAAGTCCACCCGAACTTATATCGTGACCAGCTTTAACAGTGCCTTTTGTAATCTCTTTTTGAATGGTATTAAACACTGTTTTAAAATATTTGGCTTCAGCAACATCGGGTGCTTGTATCCCAATAGCTTGATTGAGTTGCCCATATGCAGAGCCACCCAAAGCAGATTTACAATCGGATAAATCAATGTGATACACATCACCACCACCATGCTTTAACTCTGGAGTCACAACTTTGTCAATAGCATTACAATGGGCCCCTGCAGAAATAATAACCGTTCCAGGCGCTATAACCTCTTGGTCGCTGTATTTTTGTTTCATTGACAGCGAATCTTTACCCGTCGGTATATTGATTCCCAAACTGATAGCAAAATCCGAGCAGGCTTTTACCGCTTCGTAAAGTCGTGCATCTTCTCCCGGATTATTGCATGGCCACATCCAGTTTGCAGATAGACTTACTGATGATAATCCCTCTGAAATGGGAGCCCAAATAATATTTGTCAAAGCTTTGGCGATAGCATTTTTGCTGCCCAAGCCTGCATCGATGAGTCCAACAAGCGGTGCATGTCCCACTGAAGTTGCCATGCCGTGAACTCCCTCAAAATCGAGCGCCATTACACCGCAATTTGCCAAAGGCAATTGGTGTGGTCCAACACATTGTTGTTGTGCTACACGGCCTGTAACGCAGCGGTCAACTTTGTTGGTGAGCCAATCTTTGCAAGCCACAGCTTCAAGCTGTAATAACCACGCAACACTTTCCTCAAACGATTTTGGCTGTGGTATTGCTGCATAAGCGGTTTCGCTTGTGTTGTCTTGCATGATTGTTTTTGGTGTTTTTCCAAAAAAGTCAGAAAGCGCCAAATCTATGGGTGATTGACCACTTTTTTCTGAAATGACTTCAAAGTGGTTATTTTCTTTAATTTCACCGACTTCGAATATGGGTGCGCGTTCTCGTGCAGCGATGTCTTTAAGTTGTTCAAGTCCGCGTGAATTGGTAATAAGCCCCATGCGCTCTTGTGATTCATTTCCAATAATTTCCTTTGCTGACAAAGTTTGATCTCCAACGGGTAATTTGTCTAAATCAATAGTTCCACCTACTTCTTCAATAAGTTCAGACAAGCAGTTTAAGTGCCCACCAGCGCCGTGATCGTGAATGGAGACTATAGGATTGATATCCGCTTCAACTGCCGCTCGAATCGTGTTGGCAACACGTTTTTGCATTTCTGGATTTGATCGCTGTACTGCATTTAGTTCAATCCCTGATTCAAAAGCACCCGTATCTGCCGATGATACGGCAGCACCACCCATGCCAATGCGGTAATTATCACCACCCATAACCACGATTTTATCGCCTTTTTTAGGTGTTTTTTTGATGCTTTGCTGTATTTTTCCGTAACCTATTCCACCTGCAAGCATGATAACTTTATCATACCCAATGGTTTGTTCATTTTCTTGATGTTCGAAAGTAAGTAGTGAGCCTGCAATAAGAGGTTGTCCAAATTTATTTCCAAAATCAGATGCTCCATTAGAAGCTTTTATTAAAATATCCTCAGGGTTTTGATATAGCCACGGACGTGGTGCAAGTTGTTCCCAAGGACGGTTGGCTTCAGTACGCGGGTATGCGGTCATATATACGGCAGTGCCGGCCATAGGAATAGAGCCTTGTCCACCTGCTAACCGATCTCTAATTTCTCCACCCGATCCTGTAGCAGCGCCATTAAAAGGTTCAACAGTTGTAGGAAAATTATGGGTTTCCGCTTTTAACGATAGCACAGAAAGGAATGATTTTTTGACATAAAAATCAGGTACGTTTGGTTTTTTAGGGGCAAATTGCACGAGCGTTGGTCCTTTGATAAATGCAACGTTGTCTTTGTAGGCAGATATCAAATTCTCTCCGTTTTTCTTCGAGGTTTTTTTAATGAGCTCAAAAAGCGATTGCTTTTTTGTTTTACCATCGATTATAAAAGTGCCATTAAAAATTTTGTGGCGGCAGTGCTCTGAGTTTACCTGAGAAAAACCAAACACCTCGGAGTCTGTAAGCGAACGGCCCAAACGCTTGGCTAGCGTTTCTAAATACGATACTTCATCATTACTAAGGGATAAGCCTTCTTGTGCGTTGTATGTAGCAATATCTTCAATGTGATTGATAGGCTCAGGTGTACGATTAGAATCAAAAATATGCTGATCTAATTCTTTAAATCGCTGATGTACCATAGCATCAAAAGCATGAATATGCTCATCTCCCCAAAACTGTTCGATGCGAATTATGTCGTTGATTCCCATATTGTGACAAATTTCAACGGCATTGGTACTCCAAGGAGTAATCATATTTATACGAGGCCCAACAAGTACCCCTTGCACAAACGATTTTCTAAGTAGTGGGTAGCCGCTAAAAAGCCATTCCAGCTTTTTTTGATCTCCTTCAGAGATGGGAAGTTCTTTTTGAACTACGTAAAGGTGCTGTTTTGGGTCACCAAAAAAACAAATCATACACAATGATTAAAGTACAAAAATAGGGATACTTTAGAATGAAATTGTGGAATTAGTCCCTTAAAAAATAAACGATAAACATGAATTTATCAACAAACTAAGTCTTTCGTACTAGGCGCGCCATGTAAAACCCGTCAAAACCTTGAACTGATGGCCAAAAATGATTTTCTTTTTCAAGCGAAAATGATTTGCCAATTTCAGTTGTTAAGAATTCAGAAACTTGCGCTTCATTTTCCTGTGGAAGGATGGAGCATGTTACGTAAATAAGCTTTCCGCCTGGTTTTACCATATGCGCATATTGACTTAATATCTTTTGCTGTTCAGCTACAACACGATCAATAAAATCGGGGTTAAGCTTCCATTTTGCATCTGGATTCCTACGCAAAACGCCTAATCCACTACACGGTGCATCTAAAAGAACCCGATCTGCTGAACCGTATAGTTTTTTAATGATTTTATTGTTTTCAATGAGCCGCGTTTCAATGTTGTGTGCACCTGCGCGTTTTGCTCTGCGTTTAAGCTCACGGAGTTTGTACTGATGGATATCCAAAGCGATAAGTTGCCCTTTGTTTTGCATCAGAGCAGCAAGGTGTAACGACTTTCCACCTGCACCCGCACAGGCATCAATAACGCGCATGCCAGATTCTACTTGCGTAAATGGAGCAACACATTGTGAGGCAGCGTCTTGTACCTCAAAAAGTCCTTTTTGGAATGCGTCGGTACTAAACACATTACTGCGCTCGTCAAGCATCAATGCATCGGGATATTTTGATAGATATTGTGTGGTGATTTTATCTTCAAGCAATGCATTTCGCAACAGTTTAGGAAGGATTTTTAATGAATTTGCACGAAGAACAACAGGCGCTACTGTGTTTAAGGCCTCTAGCTCTTTTTCCCATTTTTTCTCACCCAAAGACTTGACTGCCAGTTCGTCTAGCCAATCTGGTACCGATTCTCGGTATTTGCGTTCTTTTCGCAATGTCTCAAATCGTCCTTTAATACGTCGTGTGGGAGTTCCTTCGAAGGGTTTCCATTCTGGTAATGGATATCCACGCAATGTGGCCCAAACCGCAAAAATGCGCCACAAATCATCTCTATTTAAAGGCTCTTGTACTTCTGCAATGGCGGCATAAAGACGTTTCCAACGTACAATTTCATACGAGGTTTCTGCAATAAATCCGCGGTCACGACTTCCCCAGCGTTTATCGCTTTTAAGCACTTGCGCCACAACCTTATCGGCGTATTTTTCTTCGTTAAAAATTTGATGCAGACCGTTAAGTACGGCCAAAACTAAGTTTTTATGTAAGCGCATATTTTTAATTAAATGATTGTAGCTCAATCAGTTTTTTATACATCCCATTTTGAGCCAATAGGGCGTCATGTGTTCCACGCTCTAGTACATTTCCTTTGTCTAGCACTATAATTTCGTCTGCACTTTGTATGGTAGATAATCGGTGTGCAATGATGAGGGAAGTACGATTTTGCATCATTTTTTGAAGCGCGTCTTGAACTAATTTTTCTGATTCGGTATCCAAAGCAGAGGTGGCTTCATCCAAGATCATTATAGGAGGGTTTTTGAGCACAGCGCGTGCTATGGCTAAACGTTGTTTTTGCCCACCCGAAAGTTTATTTCCAGCATCTCCAATAATGGTGTCGATACCCTGTGGAAGTTCGGTCACAAATGTAGCAGCATTGGCTATGGCAAGGGCTTCGGAAAGGTCTGCGTCGTTGGCATTTGGACGAGCAATACGCAAGTTGTTTTTTACTGTGTCGTGGAATAGTATGGCATCTTGTGTAACAAATCCAAACAACGTGCGCAATTCATGCAAATCAACTGCGTTTGTGGGCACTCCATCTATGGTGATGCTACCTTTTTGTGGATCATAAAATCGTGCTAATAAATTAGCTATGGTCGTTTTTCCACTTCCTGACGACCCAACAAGAGCCACTGATTTCCCTTTGGGAATAATTAAGTCAAGATTCTTAATCACCTTTTCTTCTCCGTAACTAAAGTGAATGTTTTGAAACGAAATTTCTTTTGAAAAGGCGGAAAGTTTTTTAGGGTTTTTTGGTGATTTTATATCTGATTTATAAAACAAATACTCCATGATACGCTGTGCAGCAGCGTTTCCTTTCCTTACGCTATAAATGGCTCTACTTATCGATTTTGCAGGTGTAAGGACACCGTATGCAAGCCCAAGGTATGTGATAAACGCCTCGCCAGTGAGGGTTTTTTCAACCAAAACAAGCCGACCTCCGAAATATAAAATAACCCCAAAAACAGCAATACCAAGAAATTCACTGATAGGGCTAGCCAAGCTTTGGCGATGGACCAAATTATTGGCAAAAGTGAACACCCTTTTCGTAATGTTAGAAAACTTTTTGTTAAAAGCCTTTTCTGCAGTAAATATCTGAATTATGGGGATTC
>Ga0209654_1001766_pt1 | contig 16227 bp, 14 predicted proteins | sample SaaInl1SG_22_DNA_FD_184646 | JGI IMG/M metagenome (GOLD analysis project Ga0209654, IMG submission 184646) | Marine microbial communities from expanding oxygen minimum zones in the Saanich Inlet - ESP_161SG_22_DNA (SPAdes) (version 2) | ecosystem: Environmental > Aquatic > Marine > Intertidal... | reverse complement strand
TTGGTCTTACTGACATCCAACTCACTTTTCAGTAGGCGTTCCTACTCAACCATTACGACTATGCAAACGGTAATCACTATTTGGTGTACTACGATGTCTCTCGTAGGAGTGTGCGTTTCAGGCATCCGCAGCCGTTAAGCATTGGGTAGTGCATAGAAGACGGATAACGAGAGCTCCGATTCGCATACCCTCTCAACCCGGATGGAGAAGGGATTTAGCAGTGCAATTTTTGTCGGCGCACCAACCTTAACCTCATTTGTATTGAGCCATTGTTGATAAATACATGTGACGCATTTCAAAAGTGCTCATAGTTATTTAGCAACCTAGGAGAAAAAGCATGCGAAAAACGGTTCTTTTTGAAGTTTTAGATTTGTTCAGAGAAATGGGGGTGGTGAGCTGTGAGAGCGAGTTTTCACGCGATTGGCTGCACCGCAGTGAATGCTATCTCAGAACCTGCCGATTCAAGGGCGTGGAACCCAGTGTGAGCTCGGTGGCTGTTTGTGCCAGCAAGCTGCAGCATTACGGCAAGCAAATGGTTCGATCTGACAAACACACACAATTAGGTGAAACGTTCCTTTCTCTCAGTGAGCGTTGTCATGAATATATCAATGAGCGAGCTGAACACGAATGGATGCCTGCCTAGCCCGAAATGGGTCCTGTGTCCAAGAAATCCTGCGCTACGGTTTTTTCTAGGGAAGTACTTACAGATTCAGGGTGGTGATTTGAACTCACCCCAAGTTGATAAATAGCTATATGAACAAAGAACAATTAAACGACATACAGAAATCACTGAACTGGATCCGAAGCCAGGCGGAAGAAGCCGACGCAGCATCGAAAGTTGAAGTTTTAGCGCTGCTCAATTCAACGAGTCAGAGCGTAATTCAGATGGCGAAGAAGCTGTCAGCGCCTAAAACAAAAACCAAGGTCGTGACCCAGTATAAGGACAAGCCAGTGAGGCAAGCACCTAAAGTCGTTAAGCAAGGTAGTCCCCCAGAGACGGCGACTGACCTCCCTGCGACACCTTTCCAAGCAATCCAGCCACAAGCTCCGATTTCGCCGTTATCGAATCAACAGCCACCACAGTGAGGTGTAAAAAAGCCGCCTGAAATTTAGCGGTTTTGTTCAACTTTTTCTGATTGACAGAATGGCTGCCTGGCTATGCGAGACTGGTTCAAGGAACTTCGATATTGAATTCAGCGAGAAGTTCATGCGCTCGTTCAACTACCTCTAAGTCTACTTGGTCTCTAAGTACGGTACAGTACTGATATTCGTTGGTGTACTTGTATCCACCAGAAGTGCACAGAACACGGAAATTTTCTGCAACTGTCTCAAGATTTTTTAACGAAGCACCTCGCAAGAAATACTGTGTGTAAACATCATCTGTATTTCCAGCCAACATCTGCAATCTGCGATTGGTCGATGTGGCGCGCTCTGAAAAGAATCCCGAGCCTCGCACGCAACGCTCGCGGAGGTAGAGTTCAAGTCCGCGATCTTTAGCTTTGTTAGTGGGGATTGGAAAAAATGTATCGGCCCATGCCTCGAGCCCATGTTATTCGATTGATTTAGTCACGCCCTCACTTTGATTGTTCATTGCGCGATCAAGATAAGGGCATAACGTCGATTACACCAGAGCACTAGCTATATTTTCACGATCCGTTTTACTTTAAAGGACCATTAGTCAAGCATTGCGGTACGATTCCTGGCCGCCTTGGCATGTTTTCGAGAAACATATAATCTCGAAATAAGTGGTGCTATTGATGTGGCAATGCTTCAGACGGTTGCCTCCAATGTGCCCACCGCTGACCACGCTATAAGGTTTTAAATCGACAAAACACCCTTGTTCTAGAGGGAGGCAATAACAGTCCCTACCGTCTTCGTCTTTCACGACAATCGAAATGCGGGCGTCTACTCCGTTGATATATTGTTCCATACTTTTTCTCCTAATCAGTTGATGAAATCGACGTGTTTTCTGCGTCGATGTGTGTAGATTAGGGCAGAATTTGATGCCAAATAGATTTACACTCTTGCTCAAAGTAAGTGGAATCAAGAAAGGGATATTGATGGAAGGTTTTGAGAATCGTCCACTGTTTTTCGTGTATGCGCCACCGCTGAAAGGTGAGCGTCCAAGCAAGCGCAACGATTTACAGCCTCCGTATGCGGATGCACCTCCTTGGGAGAGTTCGATCTATTACTGGTGGTGGGAATATCTGCGACGGCACGAAGGCTACAAGCGCACCTGTGAGCAAGCGGGTAAGGGTCGATACAGCAAGCTCTATCTAGATTTTGGCGATGTTCACAACACGGAATTCTGGCCGTGGTGGCGAGAGCACAATTATCTATTCGCTGAACCCAAGCCACGACAAGTTGAGGAAGTTGATTACGTGTCAGCAGATCCGATGACGCTGACTGTTCAGATTCCATTGGAAAATAAACAGAGCCTTTCGATGCAGCAAATCAAGCGGCTTCTTGAGCCCAAGCTGCGGGCCTCTAAGCAACGGAAAACAGAAAGTAGAGCAATGTACCCAGTGGCCACAAAACCCGTGCTACCCAGTATTTACATGCATCTGCAGGTATGGGATGCCAAGCGTGCACATCCGCGTGCATCGGATATTGAGCTTGCCGACATCGCGAATATACCCATCAACCGCCTGGTTGACGGGATGACAGAACGATTTGTCAAAGAGGGCACGGAGGGCTATGAGAAATACCATCGTGTGATACGCAGACGTAAGCAGCTTGCCGTGCAGCGCCATTTACGGATTGCTGAGCAATACATCGAGAATGTGGGTAAAGGATACTTTCCATTACGAACCAGTCGCTGAACAGTGTGTTGTAACAGAGTCTTTGATTGCCATTTTCGGATGACATCTCGGTGTCTCTGAAAACATGCTCGAGTCATAGCACAACAAAAGGAGGTTGCTATGACTGTACTTACATCAATGAACTTGGTTGCCTATGAGCGTGAATCTGCCCGTGATCCAAAGATCCTGCGTCGCAAGAAACTGATCGCAAAGATTGAAGAGCAAATCCAACTGGCCAGTGATCCCCAGTTCCAGCCAGTGAAGACCAAATGGATCAAAGATGAGTATGGTTCAGACCAAAAGGTCACGGTTCCTAAGCGCGTGAAGCGTTGGTGGAACGAAAATTTGGATGGAACTGTAGTTCTTACAATCCGCTATGGCAGCAAGCCTTTGGAGTTTGCTAAAGGCAAGGCTGGGATTGCATTAGAAAAAACAGATGCGGTTGTGCCCACCCTTGAGCAAGTCAAAACGGGCGTTGCCAACGGAGAGCTGGATGCTTTGTTGGAAGGGCAGGGTTTTAGGAAGCCTGTAGCGAAGTAAATACCAAAAAGGGGGTAACCCCTTTTTGACGTAATTCGTCAAGTTGGCGCTACCAAATCAAAAGTGTTTAATTAAGACAATTCCCCGGGTTAGTTGCGCACACCTTTGTGGGGAGTCTCCTTTAAGTTAAGGGGCCCTCAGCTACAAGCGGATTATGAATCGACGAGAAACGTAGGGTATTAATTCGAACCCCTCTATTTTCAGTCTAATAAAAACATCTTCCTTTGTTCTCTAAATCTTTTCGATTCGGCTGTGATCGCGTTTCCCGAGTATGCAACGTTAGGTTCGGCTAAACGTTCGTATCTGAAACTGTTTACATGAGTGTGTCGAAAGCGACCCGGCGAATCGGAATTAAGGAATTTACTATAAACGGTTTCTGGAACGTTGTAATACGCATAGACAAGATTCGGGATGTATTTCACATACAAAATATTTAGTGAGTGGTTGTACCCGATAGATAGGATGTTGGATGATTTGACGAAAATTTCAAGCGCATTTGGGTCGGGATATCCAGGTGTAAATGATGTATTTTTCCACTTATGATTAGCTTCTTTTTTCCGTACTCTGGAAGAATTGCCCTTGTTGTTGAAGCCTCTCAGCTGTGCGTCTATTCCCTCGTCATAAGCTTCGTCTAGGATTTCTTTTGCAAGATTGATTCTTTGGCATTGTAACGTGGCGAGATTGCTATTTTCTGGGTGACGATCAGGGTGCCAAGTTGAAATGGCTACTCTGTATCGACCTTTTAGTGTTGCGGGATCACACCAAAGAGGAGCGTTTAAAATTTCAAAGCACTCTTCATAGCTGAGTCGCATAAAGATCCTCTGAAAATCTTTGGATCAATCATCTTCCCAAAAAGCATCTTCGAGAGCTTTCCGGAATAAGCTTCCATCTCCCGGCTCATAGACGGGAGCTGGTTTTCGTCTCAAACGGCTGAGAATCATTTTATGATCCGAGAATCGTTCTTCGGTTTTCAATTGCTCTTCTAGTTCGTGCAGTCTCATTCCATATTTCTTGAAATAACCGTCCCAAATCGTTGCATCTTCGTGTCCGGTAGATATTTCCGCTGCCTGAGCGAGGCGAGACTCCCACTGTTCTTTAGGTACACCCATCTGAAACACATCAGACGGCACCGCATTGGTAAGGTGCTCTAAGCATGTCCAAGCAATATTATATTTGCAGAACTGGCTCGGATTTGACTGTTGAGGGTGAGCCTCAAAGATAATATCCGCAACTTCGCGCGCGAACGCGAGCATTGATTGGAGAACGAGGACTGGTACTTCTTGGCTTTGCCATATTGGTCGAGTGTCGAAGACAAGGCCGCGTTTTGCCAATGCTGCGGCACATAGACCGAGTGTGTAATTAACTGTCTGGGCCTTATAGCCTCTTCGTTCCTTGTACCAATGAGAAGCGTTGATTTCTTTATCTAATGCAATGTAGATGATGGCTTTGGCAACGAAATCACTGGCCCATACCCTGCTGATAATTCCCGGCGTTTTGATGAATTTTTCTTTCGTTATATCCATGAATATTTCGAAAGCTCGTTGCACACCTATGGATGATTGGGTGGCACCAGTTAGGCCGCTTTTTTCATCAATTTTCCACGATCCTCTAGGTACTTTTTTGTACCGGTCGGTCTCAAATACCAAGTAGTAACGTGCCGCTTTCGTCTTTTCTAAATATTGATGCTTGGGATATTGAGTTTTAAGCTTTTTGAGTTCCGCTCCACGCTTATACGCAAAGAGGTTGTTGTATCGTCCTCTTGACCTCTCAAAGAACCAATCCTCGGAATAATTGTTATCTCCACGCACAGGCGTTTTTAGCGCTTTTACTTGACGTTCTAGTTCAATCAAAACCTGATGGTTCGACTCTAAGTCTGAAGCGGAAACTTTATTTTGGGTATTTGAAAATCGCGCTATTTTGCGAACGATATCGTGATTTTTGTCTTCTTTGATTGCCCACTGCTCTGGGTCGATTTCGGGGTTTTTGAGCACATTGAGTTTTATTTGAACGAAAACCTGATCGAGATCCTGCTTATTTACGTCTCTTGCGTACTTCAATGACGCAGTTGTTTGCCCTCCATTTACGATCTGAAGGTTCGACAATCGCTTTATCTCCAAGCAATTGTTCTCCGGATTAATTGTGGTTTCGACTTCTTCAGCTGTCGCTGTCAATCCGTTATTGAATGCAAAAAATTGGTTGGGGTTGTTGGCTATGGTTCGCTGCATGCCGTCATTCACACTATCTCTGCGGACTGATAAAAACGTGCGAATGTTACTTTCCAGAAGTCGGTCTCCATATGTTGCGTAAATGTCCGCCAAAAAGCTTCCCGGGATCGCTAGCAGGTAACTCTCGATATCCTCAGAATCTGTCGATGCTTTGAGGCATGGAATTCCTGAGCCAAAGCTTTCTGGGAAGTCGATTTCTAAAGAGGCATGGCCTTTGAGTTCATATTCGGCCCAGTAACGAATATCTACAACTGCCGTGCGAACCGTTTTGCCAAACAGCATTCTTGGTTTAAACGTATCTGCTCGCATACGCAGTTCGCGCGTTGAGAAAATCACAATTTTGAACTGCTGTATTGAATTCAAGTTCTCGAGCAATTCATAACCCAGCATGGATGACTTCCATTGCTCTTCTTGAGTGGCCAGGAAACTCTGATCGGTTATTGTTTCGGCAGCTTTGATGACTCTGGATACTAACCGATCCACATCAGTGGCATTCAAGGCCCCAACATTACTAGTATCCGAATCAAGGTCTGTGATTACCAGGTGAAATGCTGGATCGTCTTCTGAATCTGGATCTCGAAAGCCATATCCATTGATTTGATACTTCCCTTCAACATCCCCGATATAGTATTCACTTTGAATTTCAGGAGCTCTTTCTTGATCAGAAAAAGCCATGCCGAAATCGCCGGTCAAGATTGTTGTTTGGGGTTCATCTCTTCTAGCACTTTCTTCATTCAAGTATTGGAGAAGTTCAATTTTTTTTTCAAGGAGATCGATTTTCATATTTTTGCCATTAAATCGTTGACGTCACACTCGTAAGGCTCCAAAGCAGAAAAGTCTATTTTGTAACGGACTTTTTCTATTCCCGGATTTAAATCTCTTACTTGAATCCTGGGAAAATTATCGTCACTTGCTATGAAAGCTCTTGTATTTGATAGCTCAAATGGCTCGTCAAATTCCTCAGCTGTTTCGTCAAATCCCGCCAGCATTAACTTTCCGAAAAAGACGTCGACTAATCGAGGATATTCCGACAATTTGTCCTCTAATCTCGCAACTACATCTCTCACTGACACACCTACCGGAGATTTCGTAAAAAAATTAACGGCTAAAAAAAGATCTTTGCCATCATCGGTCAGTTGATCCGCACTTGAAATATCAATAGACAGGTGTTGAGTGACCATCTTGGCCTTGATTTCCACTCTGCGATTATTAATGCCAATGTCTGATGAATCACCATCCGGTCCTCGCCAGCCTGGCAAGATTAATTCGAATGGCGAGCCGTGATCCATAAATTTTTCTAATATTATGAGTTCGCTGAGAAGCCCTATAACTTCCCCTAGGCTCTTTTTTTGTCCACGCTTTCTTAATAGCTCAGTCCAAAGACGCAAGCGTTCAACTAAAATGCCCAATGCTGACTTTTCTGTCGGTGCTTGACCACTTGTGTGAATAAGATTGATAAGGAGCGCATCGAAAACCTTGTTCAATCTTGAGTCCGATAACTCAAATGTCAAAAGGCGTTGACTACTCTGAAGTTCAACTCTGCATTCAAATCCCTCTAAATTTGGCAACTCAGGTTCATGTAAATCTTCAGGAATCAAGATTTGAAGACAGCGATGCATGTTTGCAGTGAACTTAATCCAAAAATCAAGATGGTGGTCTGGATAAATCCGAGTCTTGAAGCCCTCGGAATTACCGGTAGCCTTTAGTCGACTCCACTCATCGGCAAAAGGGCCATTGTTCATAGCATCATGTCCTCATCTATATCGTCCAGTTCTTCAATTAGATCTTGTTCCCAAAACTCCTGATATCGTGTATTCGCATAATATTTTCTTGGTTTTGCAGGCTTTTCAGTTTTTGGGAATGCCAGCGATAAAGTCGTGAGTAACTGACTGCTTCCTAACTTAATATCTTGAATACTTTTAATGCGCGGAGGTTTGTTACCTTTATCCTTTGTCTTTTCATCGTTTTCGTTAGCGAAAGGGTCGTACACTTGGATTAACAGAATCGGCCTAGGTGCAAGCTTCAGAATTTCACCAGACACTGTTTTATTTTCTTTTCGAAGCTCAAAGAAATTCAGCTTTTGAATTTTTTGTTTAATTATATCCTCATCGAAGCTATGCACTAAATCTGATTTAGGAGAGTCGGATACATTTCGGTTGTCAAAAATAAGCCTTGATCGTTGTTTTGCCCCCTTTTGTACTCTTAACGTGGATTTTGTACGTGCTTTAGCACTTGTTTTCTTGCCATTTTTAAGTTGAACATTGCGCATCACATCAGATAAGGCTTCGAGTCCCGGATGCTTATCAAAAAGGTTGTCGGCCAGCGATTTGCTGGTTTGTTCGTTTGTGATCCGGAAAGGAATAACTACTTGCCATTCTGAAAGCTCATCTGGACGGTCAGCAATATAATTCGAAATCATCGTGTGCTGATTTTTTTCACTATCAGACTGCATGTTAGGCAGGGGTGATTCGAAAGCATCTAATAGATGTATAACTTCATTGAGGCATCGTGCCGTGAAGGTTATTGCATTACTCGCCTCACCCGATGGTTTACAGTGTTTTGGTACTGTTATTTGTTTTTTGAGAGCGTCTCTTAGAAAACTATTCACGGCGGCTTCATTGCGATCGAAGCTTTCAGCCTCATTCAAAAGCTCAAATACTTGAACTTGTTTTAACTGATAGTTTTCCGCTCGCTGAATTGCCTCTGCAGTCCACATTTTGTGCCGTGCGGTGATCGCTAATCCAGCATCGCTATGTCTCACCAATAATCCAAAATCATCCGGCGTTCGGCCTGCTTCGTCCATAGTTTCTAACTCTTCGCGCAACTCCCTAATAGTTTCAGCCGCTTCTTCGAACTGAGCTATGAGTTGGTCAGTCAAAAATACCCGACACAAATTTGCATATCCGTCTCTATAACCAAACCATCGCGCAGTCTGGAGAAGTGTGTCTTGGGCACCTATATTTCGAACCACGTATGACACCGCCAGACCTTCGAGGGTTAATCCTCTACTCAAAGCGAGCCCACCAATTGTTATGAATCTTTTCCCTCGCTGATCTTTACTTTCCTCAGGGTATACAAGACCTCCACCCTGCATATTCACAATCTTAAATTCTATTGCCTTCGTAGACTCCGTTAATACTGTTCGTATCTGACCGAAGTCTAATCTTGAAATCCGCTCATAATCGTTTCGATCCCAATTCTTTTTTAATCTTGCAAGGAGGGGATTTCGCTCCCAATCATCTTTGAGAATTCCAGATTTAATTGCTCTGAACATCTCGGAGAAAAAATGGTCCGCAAGCGTCTTAGTAGTGTGTTGAATAAGGTTAAATCTGCTGATATTGATTAGCATTGAGGAGTGTTTGTGAGTCCTATCTCCAAGTTCTTGTATTGCGCAAAATAAGATGAAAGTGATTATTGCTTCTTCCAAAGCCCATGGGATTTCATCGAAGACGTGCTCTTTTTTATGATTCGCCTTGAGGATTTCTTCGTGTGCATTCCTGTCATCCGGTCCAAGCTCCTCCCACTGTTCGATTGACTGGATACACGCCTCTTTAAGTTTTACGTTGTCATATCCAAATAAGTTATGCGCACCAACGTAATTCTTCGGCCATTCAAGCCCTTTAATAAAGTGCTTGGGAAACAAGTCATCGCTTACCATTTCTTTATCTGATTCATAATTAGGGTCGATAAAGATGTTTGCAAAAGGTGTTGCTGTATAGCCCACATATGAGCAGCGCTCGGCGGTTGCGAGCAACATTCGGATTTCTTTATTGATGCGAGTTGCATCGGCTAAAGATTTCTTGGTGTTAATAGAAGCGTTGTCGGCTTCATCATCTATCACAAGTAAGGGTTTCTTTAGCTTGGTATTTCCGCCGAGATTGACTAAATATGTTCGCAAGTTGGCAAGTACTGTCGGATTTTTTTTGATCACAAACAGCGTCGGTTCTTTATAGGTGTTTTCTAATTCGTTCCCCTGTTGTCTGACAGTATTGCGGAAGTCGAGCTTCATGGATGTTTTGGATGCCGGCTGACGCCGAATGCCGTCCGGTCCGTATTGCCATATTTCGTAGAAATCTTGGTGTTGGAGGCTATCGACGAAACCACTATTCTGCCCGACTAGAGTTTGGTCCATTCGCTCTTGAGTCTGTTTGCGGAGTGAGTTTGTGAGGCCGGCAAAGACCACTACATGCCCGTAACCCACATCAAACGCTTTAGCAATTAGAGCAGAGTAATTGGTTGTTTTACCAGATTGCACGCTTCCCATGACGAGGCCACGGAATAACCATGGTCCTGGCTCTTTGGGATTACCTAGTCGCTCTAAAATATCGTTCGTATCTTCGTCATTGGTCGTGATCACTTGTAAAGGAAGTGCGTTGGTATCTTCCCAAAATAATTTTAAACGATGCCAATAAAACGAATCATTCAGCAATTCTTCTCGTACTGTCCATTCGTGACGCTCTGGCGATGCTACTGTTTTGCCGAGTGGCTGATCGATGAGAAATTGATTCTCGAGATGTCTGGTGATTTTCTTAAGAGATTCTTGTGGGACAAAGGACAAGGCTGCTTGGATAAGACTGAACTGGATTACACTTATTGCACCTTTCTCAAGGCATGCTTCAGGATGATTTACGACTTGTTCTATGAGACCTTCAGGTAGCCCATCAGCATTGTTTTTGCGTAAATAAGTTTTTAGGGCATCGCTAAATGGCCTCAGGGCCTCGTCTAAATCAAATTCAATGCTCATAAACTATTCGCTCGGATAAATCGATTCTAAGATTTGCTTGGCGCGAACTTTCGATCTGCTGAAAGGTTCGGTAGTTTCAATCACTTCTAGCAATTGACTGTAGCCAAGTCCATTTTTGATTAGGAATTCGAAAGAACTCTTCACGATGGAGCTGTATTGGTCTGACTCAATTTGCGGTTGAACTATGGTGGTGTTTTTTTTCTCGATGGTCTCTCTGATGACTTCGATGGGAAGAGAAGCCTCTAAAAGCAGTAGCGCAGTTGCAAAGTCTTTACCTACTTCTTCGTCGCTCTGGTCCATCAGTGATTTAATCAGCGGATGGCTCCTATTCGCTTGAAATCTGGTCACACCATTTGCGGTCGCCATATGCCACAGAGCTCCATTCTCTGTAGCTTTCTTTCGCTTAGTTGGTCTGTTTTGTAGGACAGCTGTCGATGTCTTATTGTTTGTTTTTATGTATCCCAATAAATTTTTCTTTAGCGACATCGGTAGCTGAGCGTTTTTTTTATCGATCGAAATTTTCCAGTACTTATCTAAAGAGTTGGGTACGTCTAGCTGAAAACGAGATAGTTGATACGCTGCCGAATGCTTAATAATCCCAAACCAGGTCCCGTGAATTATCAAACGCTTATTTCTGTAGACGTAAAATCCCTGGTTTCTTAAGAGACCTTCCGAACCACCTAGATCATTCTCTTGCGAACTAGTTAGGTTTCCGAAATGGGGTAAATTAAACGCTTGGCAGATTATTTCTGAATCCTTATACGGAAATTTGGTTGACGGTTCTGAGGTTGCGCCTGCGAACGGATTGCGAGCTAGTTGTTCCTCATTATTGATTATGAGCTTCATGCCGCTTTCGATAAGGCGATGATAGGTCAAACGTAACTCATCAATCGCAGATGATTGGATGTCGTCTAGTAATTTGTATGTGAGCGAATAACCGTCGGTTAGGTGTGTTAGCTTTCCCCAAATGATCTGCGTTCCTGATTCACTCTCGATTGGAAGCCGGAGTATCTGTTCGGCATCTTTACCTTGCCCCATCGGCATCATCCATTCGCTTTCTTCGGAATCCTTGTCCCACAAAGCTACAGAAAGCTGAGATTCGATCGTTTTCGTTACTACGGTGAGCGATCTACCTTGGGAGAGACTAGCCGATTTCATACCAAAGCCAAATCTTCCAAGGTCAGTCGGCTCCCTTTCTTTCTCTGGATCCTCCGAAGCTAGTTGCATATTCTTGCGAAGTTCATCAAAAGTCATTCCACAACCGTTGTCTGTGATGGTTATCCATGAATCTTCAAGATTGTCGTAATCAAAGTGCATGTATATCGAGATGGTCGTGGCGCCTGCCGAAATACTGTTGTCGATGATGTCTGCAAGAGCTGATGCTAAATCATATGAACCTGCGCTACTGGCCGAATTGAATAGATTTCGTTGTTTCGGTGGGTTAAAAACCGGGGTTAACATCTAATGATTCTCATTATTCTTGCGCTATTACATTGTTGTTTCTAACATGAACTATTCATCTCTGTCTTCCTTGGTTAGATAAAAATGATCATCGGCCAAATTTATCGAACTGCGCGACCATATGGGCCGGACCCAGAGGTTATCGACGGCTTCCCTAATTACTTCTATGAGACACATTGCGAGGATATGCCTCTTTTGAATCTGGAGAGAGGAATATTTACTCCGGCTCGTACTATTGCGGAGAGTGGCGTTCGACGATCTATCGTTATTCTTTCTAGGGCAATAGCTAGCGCCGGAACCGAGCAAAATCCATGGGCTGAAGATAATTTCGACGTTGAAAATGGAGTTATTTATTACTCGGGGGATAACAAGGTTTCTGGAGCTGATCCCGATAAGGCGCACGGAAACAGAGAGCTAATCGCTCAATTCCACATGACTCGCTCTGATGACATCATCGTGAGACAAAAAGCGGCTCCGATTGTTTGCTTCGAACGGGTAGCGGTTAATGGTCAAGAAAAAGGATATTTAAAACTTCAGGGCTATGGATTCGTTAATGATTTTCAGCTTGTAGAAGAGCGGTACTCCACAGGCGTTACGTTTGAGAACTATCGGTTTGAAATTGCACTGTTACCTGCGCATCGTGATGACTTCTTTGATTGGACTTGGATCAATAAACGTCGTGTGGCGCAATACAAAGATGAAGATACCTTGAAATACGCCCCATCGGCCTGGCGCAGGATGGTTCTCAATGGATTTGAAACCGTAAAAAGCACGCGTTCAGAGACTAAAATAAACAATAAGCCTAACCCTCTCGGTGTTGGATCATCGCAGAAAACAATCTCTGTTAAGGCGGTTGCGGAGTACGTAGGAGCGGATCAAACCGAAGTTCTGAAAAGGGTTCTCAATTGGTTGCGTGAAGACCATTCTCAAAAGAAATACATATCGCAAATTGGAGAAAATTGGTTTGTGGATCGAGAATGGTTTTTAACTCGATGGCAGCGAGAAGTTCTCTCTTCAAAAAATTATGGAGATAGTCGAGGCGGACTACTTTCCGCTCCTGACGACGATCACTGGACTAGTTCGGTTGTGATAGCTCATCGTATTGGTAGCGAAGTCTCAAGAGTGGACTATTTGCTCAACCAGGCGACAGATGACGGCATTATTTCGTCTAACGAAGCGAAGTTCACGACATTAGGATGGGTGATCAGAGAAGAGTGGGGGAAGAACTGGCTCCAATCGAAATTGAGTGACTCAGCAATAGGGTCTGTTACTCCAGAAGAAATAATTAACGAAGAGCCTACAACTGATCGGATTGCAGGTGTGCCGAGTGATGAGACAGGTGGCAAATATGAGTCATTAGCAGCGTTTGAGCGCGAGTTAGATATACCTATTCACGCCATGGAGTTATTGCTTAACGCTCAACTATCGCAAGGAAATATAAGTGAGAGCGATGCACTTTATTTTAAGTCAGGCTGGGTAGTATCTCGAGAATGGTTCATTCCATGGGTGCTCAATCTCACTGGAGGAGGGTTTGCACCAGAAGCCAATGAAATTAACGATGAGACTGAGCCAACGAATGTTGAATCCTTGTCGTCAAGCGACCAAAGTCCTGTGAGCTCCGTTGGATCACTGTTAGATGATTTAGAAAGCAAGCTTGATCAATTGATTGCGCCAGACCCTGCCTACGAGGAAATAGAGGAGCCAGTCCAATTTGAAGAAGGTGATGCGGAGCTGGACACGCATGAGACTGCGCTTCCCAAGGCTGTTGAAGTATTTAAAAAACATTTTGAGGTCCAGTCTTCAATCCGGAATGATTTAGACTTAATTTATGGAAACGTAGAGCGCATCACTTCATTGGTTGAAGAGAACATCGATAAAGATGAATCGGCTAAAGATTCATTTTTAGGCCGAGTACTACTTCGTATCGTTGGAGAAGTGAAGCAGGAGCATGAGTTCATCCGGAAACAGCTGAGGAGCATCAGAGACGAGAATGATGCTGTGAGGGTTGTGAAAACGCTATCAGAAGGGATTGGTCGAGTAGATGCCACTTTAGACCGCCTTGAAGCCATGGTGGTTCAGTCCTTGGAGGTTCAAAAAGAGGCTTTAGATTTCTTATTTGACTCGACCACTAAACTGCAAATTTTGAATGAAACATTACCGGAGAAGGCTCTAGTGGATCAGTTTGATAATAAAGATTTTGCGATCGAGCTTGAGAAATTTATGAATTCAGGTGTTCGGAAAACGGAATGATTGATACAGAAGCTTTGACAGAATTTAGGGGGCTCGTCGAACGATCTAAGAATAGAACTGTATCTCTCAAACATGGATCCTCGATTTGGATGATAGAGAATCTGATTGCCAGGGTGAGTCTTCTAGATCGAAGAGGCGGCTTGGGAAAAGTCAGTGGTCTAAATTGGGGTCAGCGAGAGAACCGCAATAAGAACCAGGCTTATCTGCCTTTGAGGGGCGACGTTCGGCAAGAGGGATTCTTACCGCCGCTGAAAGAGCACTTTGTACTTATTTCTACAGATGGGTTGCGTTTCATTTGTTCTGTTCAGCAAGCCGGTAGAAAGGCGTTGGTCTGTTCTGATAACTCAGCTCTAGGAATATGGATTCGTACAAAACTTCGTTTGGCAGATGGCTCGCTAGTTACCGTTAAGCACCTTGAACACTATGGGCGAACAGACTTCACGCTGGCTAGGATTCGTGACGACATTTTTGTAGTGGATTTTTGATGATTAACATGCGCTCAATAGCGACAGATATTGTTGGATAAAGCACTTGGCCAAGGCTAATAATAAAAGACGGAGTCCATCTAAGTACACGATCGGTGAGATGTACTGTGGGCCTGGAGGAATAGCCCTCGGAGCAGCGAACGCCAGTCTGAACAAGAATGGGAGGCAGTTTGGTTTTGAATCTGTTTGGGCGACTGATTATCACGCAGACACTTGCGAAACCTATGCAACGAACATTAAGAAAATTCACCCCGCTTGTGACGTCATTCACTCAGATATCAGGGATGTCGATATTGACTCATTGCCTAAAGTTGACGGGTTCTTATACGGGTTTCCTTGCAATGATTTCAGTATGGTAGGAGAAACCAAGGGGTTAGATGGTAAGTATGGTCCTCTATATTCATACGGCATCAAATATCTAAATCACGCCAATCCTCAATTCATTTTTGCTGAAAATGTCTCAGGGATTTCTAGCGCTAATAAGGGGGGTGCGCTAGATCAAATATTGTCTGAGTTAGCAAACGCTGGGTCATATGGTTATGCCTTGACAGCGCACCTTTATAAATTTGAGCAATACGGTATTCCACAAGCGCGGCATCGAATGATCATCGTGGGAATACGGAAAGATCTCGGAAAAATTTTTGCTGTACCAAAGCCAACAGGTATCCTCAAAACTGCGCGGCAAGCTTTAGAAAGTCCTCCGATTCCGGACGGATGCGCGAATCAAGAGCTGACTAAACAGAGTGCAACTGTGATCGAGCGCCTTAAGCGCATTAAACCGGGACAAAATGCTTGGACAGCCGATCTGCCAAATAATTTAGCTTTAAATGTTAAAGGCGCGAGGATGAGTATGATATACAAGCGTCTTGATCCGGATAAGCCTGCTTATACGGTCACCGGTAGTGGTGGCGGTGGTACTCATGTCTATCATTGGACGGAACCCAGAGCTCTCACTAATCGTGAGCGCGCGCGGTTACAAACCTTCCCAGATGATTATGTTTTTTGTGGATCGAAGGAGAGTGTTCGCAGGCAGATCGGTATGGCAGTTCCGGTTGATGGAGTTCGAATAATTCTCGACGCACTCTTAAAGACCTTAAACGATGTCGAATATGATTCAGTTCCAGCATCCAAGAATCTCTGTGATTTATTTGTTTGATCGTATTCTAGGCAATTCAGATATTCGTAAGGTAGGGGTATGTACGGGGCAATTATAGGCGATGTTGTTGGATCTCCTTACGAGTTTTCTCGGAATAAGCGGAAGGATTTCTCTCCTCTGTTTCATCCAAAAGCAGGCATCACTGACGATACGATTATGACCGTAGCGGTCGCAGATTCTCTGTTAAACGAAATTCATCCTGCTGAGGCGATGAGATATTGGGCGCGGCAGGTTCTTCCAACTGAGTCGTTGGGTGGGTACGGCGCAGGATTTATGAAGTGGTTGGCAGCACCTGAGATTCAACCACCGTATAACAGTTACGGCAACGGAGCTGCTATGCGAGTTTCTCCAGTCGCTTGGCTATTCGATGATCTGCCGACAGCATTAGAGGTTGCAAAAATCGTGACAGAGGTCAGCCATTCACACCCTGAGGGTATCAAAGGAGCGCAAGCGGTTGTGCTGTCGATGAACCTGGCTCGTCAGGGTGCAGATGGAGAAGCGATTCGAGATGCGGTGGCCGAAATGTTTGGTTATGACATGGATAGAGATGTTGATACCTGTCGTA
>Ga0209654_1001761_pt1 | contig 16270 bp, 6 predicted proteins | sample SaaInl1SG_22_DNA_FD_184646 | JGI IMG/M metagenome (GOLD analysis project Ga0209654, IMG submission 184646) | Marine microbial communities from expanding oxygen minimum zones in the Saanich Inlet - ESP_161SG_22_DNA (SPAdes) (version 2) | ecosystem: Environmental > Aquatic > Marine > Intertidal... | reverse complement strand
ATGAAAAGGCGTCATTTTTTGCAATTGTCATCTATGACTGGAGTGGGTGTTTCGCTTCCGATTTCGGGAATCCTAACTTCTTGTGATACACAATTAACACACTCTTTAGCGTTCAAAAACCTGATCACAGATCTGTTGAAAGACTGGTGTGACGGTATGCTTCGGGTTCAAATTCACAATCCAAACAACCTCAAGGAACACGGCGCGTTGGGCTGTCCGTCTTGCGATCATATTCACGGAAGATGTATGGATGCGGTATACCCATTTATGTATATGGCAGATGTGAGTGGTGAAAAAAAGTATTTGGAAGCTGCCAAGTTGGTTATGGCTTGGGCAGAAAATAATGTTTCTCAAGAAGATGGTGCTTGGACAGTAGTGCCAAATCCGAATACTTGGAAGGGAATTACCGTTTTTGGTGCTATTGCCCTTGCAGAAGCCCTTCACTATCACGGTCATGTTTTAGATCAAAACACGCTAAAATCGTGGACAGATAGACTTGCCAAAGCAGGTCAGTATATCCACGATACCTTTTCCATTTCGTTTACGAATATCAATTATGGAGCTACTGCCATTTACGGATTAAATCTTATTGGAGAAGTGCTTAACAATCAAGAATTTAAGGCAAAAAGTAAGGTTTTGGCAGAAGATGTTACCGCTTATTTTACCGCCAACGACGGATTCTTGTTTGGAGAGTGTAAGAAAAGTTCAAGCAAACTCAGCGCTAAAGGACTTCACGGCGTTGATTTGGGTTACAACGTGGAAGAGTCTTTAAATAGCCTTGCGATATATGCCTTAAAAGAAAACGATGAAAAACTTCTAGGATTGGTTACCACTTCATTAAATGCTCACCTTGAGTTTATGTTGCCCGATGGCGGATGGGACAACAGTTGGGGTACGCGAATGTACAAATGGACCTATTGGGGCAGCCGTACTTGTGACGGAAGCCAACCCGCTTATGCGATGATGGCACATAAAAACCCTGCTTTTGGAACCGCTGCGGTTAAGAATACAGAATTATTAAAACGCTGTACTTCTAATGGGTTAATACATGGTGGTCCGGGGTATATAGCGGCAGGAATTCCACCTTGTGTACATCATACGTTTACACATGCCAAGCCGTTAGCTACATTATTGGATCATTGGGAGCATCTTCCCAAAATTAATGATAAAACACTACTTCCCAGAGAAGTTGCCGATGGTTTGAAGTACTTCAAAGATTTAAATGTTACCTTATTTGCTCGTGCTAATTGGCGTGGTACGGTAAGTGCCTACGATGCAGAATATCATTACAAGAACGATTATCGTCAAGCTACTGGAGGTAGTTTAGGGGTCTTGTACCACAACAAAGTGGGGTTGCTCTGCGCTGCTAGCATGGCAGTCTATCAGATGGTTGAGAAATTTAACCAACAGCCTCAACCAGACGAAGATTTTGCCTTGACCCCAAGGATTGAAACTTTTGAAAACGATAAATGGTACACCAACCTCTTTGATCTAACAGCAAACGCAGAAAGTATAGATATCGATAATCAAATTGAAATTAAAGCGGCAGTACAATTAAAAAATGAAGCTAGAGAAACGGTTGCAACCACCGCTTCAGATTTTACGATAGTGTATAACTGCTCAGAAAACACAATGAATATTAGTGCGCACACAACTCAGGAGATTACAAAACCTACTGCATTTGTGCTACCTATTATTTCACCAGAAAGTGAAGTGATTACACAAGTGAGTGAGACTGAAATTACCATTCAAAAGCCTAATGGCTTAGTAAAACTCAGCTCGAATTTACCGCTAAAAATTAAAGAACTGCCAAGCAAGCGTTTTTTTAATATGGTTCCAGGAGTCGAGGCGATACCCATTGAAGTCTTTTTCACAACTCAGCACCAACAAATTAACCTGACCCTATCAGTGAGCTAACAATTAATTTTAAAACGAAAAAACAACTTAACAACTTCCATTTTACTAAAATGCACAACCACAAACTCAACTCAGGCTTTTTTCTATGTATCGTTTTGATGCTTTCAGCATTTGTTAATGCCCAAAACCCCGATTGGGGCGATGCGCAATGGATTTGGCAACAAGAAGATGGCCCCTCCAATACTTGGATGAGCTTTAGAAAAAACATCACACTTAACGAAGTGCCAAATACGGTAGCAGCCCATATTGCTGTTGATAGCAAGTTTTGGCTTTGGATCAATGGTGAAATGGTTCTTTTTGAAGGGGGATTGTCAAGAGGACCTAGTCAAGCTGGAGCGTGGGATAGAAAGAAAAAGATTACTCCCGCAAACTCTTGGTATGAAACAATTGATATTCAGCCATTTCTGAAAAAAGGAAACAATACCATTGCAATACTCGCTTGGTATTGGGGTCGTGAAACGCATAAGGGTACGCACATTGATAGCGGCAAAGGGGGATTGCTCTTTTCTTCAATTATTGGAAATCAACACCTTATATCAGATGGATCTTGGAAAGCCACACAACACCCTGGTTATGATAATACGATTGCTCCCGCAAGTAAAATGTTGGTGCAGTATAGCGTAAAGTATGATGCGCAAAATGCTTTGAACCAATGGGGTAGCACGCCTTGGTATAGCACAGGTTTTGATGATAGCAAATGGTCATTGGCAGTTGAAAAAGGAAAGGCGGGAACTGCTCCGTGGTATGCGCTAGAACCAAATTTTGTTCCTCGACTCATCAATCACGGACTGCAAGACTATGCCAATCATAACGAATTGGATTTTCCTTACACTAGTAAAGGCGAAGTGATTAGAGCTAAACTACCTTTCAATAAGCAGGTTACTCCCTATTTGGAAATAGAAGCCAAAGCAGGGGACAGTATTTTTATCACCACAGATAATAACCGAAATGGCATTCATACAACTTACATAGCTAGAGATGGGGTACAGTCATTTGAGAGTTTTTCTTGGTTTAACGGACACGAAGTTCAGTATACCATACCTGAGGGTGTGAAAGTAAACGGCTTAAAATATCGTTGGATGAGCGTTGGCGAAATGGCAGGGAAATTTGAAATTGACGATCCATTTTACAACCGTTTGTGGTGGATGGGGAACAACACTCTTTTTGTTTGTGCACGTGATAATTTTATGGATTGTCCCGACAGAGAAAGAGCCTTGTGGATTGGCGATGTAGCCGACCAAACAGGCTATCTTTTTTACGCCATGGATAACGCTGGGCGCCAGCTGTTAAAGAAAGCGATTTTGCAAACCGTTGCCTTTAGTCAGGATGGTGTGTTAGGCGCCTTAGGGCCACTTCGTGTTAGGGAACTCGTTGGGCAGAGTTTACAATTTATTTCGCATTTGGTGTGGCCTTACTATTTCAATACGGGTGACCTTGAAACCTTAAAAGTCGCCTACCCCTATTTGTATGATTATTTGGCGCTATTCCCCATGCAGCCAAACGGTTTGCCCGAATACCGGAGAGCCAAAAGTCCCGATTCTTGGGACTGGGTAGATTGGGGTGTCAAGGACACGATTGATAAAGAGCCAATTCAGGCTGCCTATTATTACAAGGCTTTGGTGGAAGCCAAAAAAATAGCAGAAGTTCTTGGTAAAAACGAACACTTAGCGTTTTATAATTCAAGAATTGCATCCATAGAAGAAAATTTCGACAAGCTTTTTTGGAAAGATGGTTTTTACAGTTCTGACGGTAAATTTAAAGACGATAGAGCCAATGCACTAGCAATTACATCAGGCTTAGCCAAAGCTGAAAATCACGAAGCGATCGTTACTAATGTTTTGATGCCAAATAGGTTTAGTAGTCCTCATTTTGAGTGGGTAGCCGAGGAAGCCATATTTATTGCTGGTAAACCGGATTTGTCCTTAAAACGTATGAAAGAGCAGTACGAAAGTCAGGTGAATTCAGGCCTATCTACCCTTTATGAAAAGTTTCCAAAAGGAGGGTCATATAACCACGCTTGGAATGGGTCGAATACGATTTTGTCGAAATATGTTGCAGGAGTAGCACCAACCAAAGTAGGGTGGAGTGAATATAAAATTATGCCTACCCTGCTTCATTTTAAACAAATCAAAAAGACAATCCCCACGGTTAAGGGAGATATTGATCTAAGTATTGACGTTAAAGATGATTCGTATCAATTGCAATTGGATACCCCCGAAAATACTGTTGCCATTGTTGGTATTCCAAAAACCAACAAAACCATTAAAAATGTATTTGTTGACGGGAAATGTATTTGGCGCAACGGAAAACCAAAAAATCGTAAACTCGGAATTACTCATGAGGGGCAATGTGAAAAGTTTTTGAAATTTAAAGTAGCGTCTGGCTCTTGGAACATCAAAGCCACATACAACTAATTCAACAAGTGTACTAATCCTATTTTAAATGAAATTACCATGACACCAAAGCACACAAAGGATATTATACGTATTCTATTTTGCGTTTTTGTCGGTACATCCACAATGTTTGCTCAGGAAAACACTTCCGATTGGGGAAAGGCACAATGGATTTGGCAAGATGCTGCAGGTCCGGCAAATACGTGGGTGGCTTTTCGAAAATCTTTTGAATTGGACGAAATCCCTGAAAATGCGTTGGCAAAAATTGCCGTCGACACTAAATATTGGCTTTGGATAAATGGGGATATGGTACTCTTTGAAGGTGGCTTAGCAAGAGGGGCAGCACCGAATACAAACTACTATGACGAAGTGGATTTAAAACCACACCTTAATAAAGGTCAAAATACGATAGCCATTTTGGTTTGGTATTGGGGTAGAACACGCAAAGTCCACGACGATAGTGGAAATGGGGGGCTGTTATTTCATGCCGATTTGGGTTCACAACGTTTAGTGTCTAATCAAGATTGGAAAATGAAAGTACATCCTGCCTACGACCCAAAAAGTGGGGGTGGCGGAAGCAATCCCAATAGGGTAAATGCTTATAATGTTACATTCGATGCGCGCAAGGGCATGGGAGATTGGTCTGATGCGGCTTGGTACAAAAACAATTACAACGACACAAGTTGGGAAAAACCAACGTTAAAGGGTAGTGCCAACAGTTTGCCCTGGGGCACACTTGTCAAACGCATCATTCCACAGTGGAAAGATAGTGGACTGTTAAATTATGAGTCTCTTGTGTTGGCATCATCACAAGAAAAAGTGGTTTTGCCATATAAAAACACTACGGATTCTATTGTCGTTATTTACGCTAAATTACCTTTTAATCAACAAATTACACCTTATTTGAAGGTGAATAGTAGTGCCGGAAAAACCATTGAGGCTGATATGGACAACCCTTTTAATATGTTAAAAGGAACCTATATTACTAAAGAGGGAACGCAGGCTTTTGAGAGTTTTTCTTGGATAAACGGGCATCGCGTGGAATATAAAATTCCTCCAGGTGTAGAAGTGTTGGCGCTAAAATATCGTTGGACGGGTGTTGGAGAAATGACGGGTAATTTTTCGTGTAGTGACCCATTTTTTTCACGATTGTGGTGGATGGCTCGCAACACCTTATATGTGTGCGCAAGAGATGGGTTTATGGACTGCCCCGACAGAGAACGGGGGCTATGGTTGGGGGATGTAGCCGACCAAACGGGAGCTATTTTCTATTCACTTGATGACGCTGGAAGGAAACTATTAAAAAAAGGTATCGACAACACCATAGCCTATCGTGATGGAGATATTATTCAAGGATTAGCACCTGGTTTTGGCGCATATCGTGGAAAAAGTAGCGAGCTCACGGGACAAAGCCTTCAATTTATTGACCAAGTCGTGTGGCAGTATTATTTCAATACAGGTGATAAAGCTACTCTTGCCAATGCTTACCCCGCACTTTTGGCGTATTTAAAACTATGGAATATGAAACCCAATGGCTTGCCCGAACACAGAAAGGGCTATGCCAACTGGATTGATTGGGGAATCGATCCTGACCCTGAACCTGTCAATGTAATCCTGTATTATATGGCTCTGAAAGCTGCACAAATAATGTGTGTTGTTTTGGATAAGCCTAAAGACCTTAATTGGTATCAAATCCGTATTAAAAGCATTGAGGAAAACTTCGAAAGTGTTTATTGGCAAGGGAATCGTTATGGTTCTAAAAACAAACCCATTGAAGAACGCACAAGTGCGTTGGCCATTATAAGTGGATTGGCAAAAAAAGCGCATCACAACATTTTAGTAGACAGCGTGTTGATGCCTGTACAAAAATCAAGCCCGCACATGGAGTGGATGGTTGAGGAAGCCATTATGCTAACGGGTCAATACGAAAAGGGTTTAGCGCGAATGAAAAAGCGTTATGAAGAGCAGGTTAACAATCAAGACCTAACCACCTTGTACGAAAAGTTTCTGCCCAAACTACGCGGTACCTATAATCATGCTTGGAATGCACCAAATTATGTGTTGTCAAGGTATATTGCTGGTGTTAAAGCAACGCGTCCCGCTTGGAAAATGTATGAGGTAAAACCCAATTTGGCGGGTTTAACTTCGGTAAGCCAGATAATTCCCTCAGTAAAAGGGAATATTACAGTAGACGTAAAAAAGTCTGAAAAGCACTATCAAATTGACTTAGCTTCTCCCCTAAACACAACGGCTGTGGTGTATATTCCCAAAGAGGGTAAGGAAGTGTCAAAAGTGATGGTAAACGGCAGGACAATATGGAAAAAAGGTAAAAAGAGGACGCCGTTTGAAGACGTTTTATTTGAGAAGGAGAACAACTCCCACCTCGTTTTCAAAGCTGCTGCAGGGAAATGGAAAATAAGCACAACATATAAGGATTGAAAACGTGAAACAAAAAAAACGACAAGATGGAAAAAGCTAAAATAATTCACGTTACGCTTCTCGTTTTTATCGCATCATTTGGTGTTGGTTGTACCCATCAGCAAACAACCCAAAAAAAGGAAATTTCTTCAAAGCCAAACATCATCTATATTCTAGCAGATGATCTCGGGTATGGTGATTTGAGTTTTACGGGTCAAAAGAATTTTCAAACCCCCAACATCGATAAATTGGCAGCGGATGGGATGTTTTTCAATCAGCATTACTCAGGTTCAACGGTTTGCGCGCCATCCCGATCTGCACTCATGACAGGGTTGCATACGGGTCATACATTTATTAGGGGTAATAAGGAAATGAGACCAGAGGGTCAGTTTCCTCTAGATTTCTCTGCTGTAACCGTTGCCAAAATCTTAAAGTCGGCAGGATATGCCACCGGTGCTTTTGGCAAATGGGGATTGGGTTTTCCGGGCTCAGATGGAGATCCAAATAATCAAGGTTTTGATACTTTCTACGGATACAATTGTCAGCGATTGGGACACAATTATTATCCTTACCACTTGTGGGAAAATCAAACCAAAAAAATTTTGACGGGGAATGCAGGAAAAAAAACTGAAATCTATGCTCCAGATGTCATTCATGAAAAATCGTTAGCGTTTATTGAAAAACATAAAGACAGCCCTTTTTTTATGTACTATCCTTCCATAATTCCACATGCTGAACTTCTTGTTCCCGATAGTCTTCTTCAAAAATTCAGTGGGAAATACCTTCCTGAAAAAGAATATGCGGGTCTTGATGATGGTCCACGGTATAGAAAAGGGCCGTATGGTTCACAAAAGGAATCTCATGCGGCTTTTGCTGCTATGGTGTATTTGTTGGATAAACAAGTGGGTGAGATTAGAAAAAAATTGGAAGATTTGGGAATTGCAGAAAACACCCTAATACTTTTCACATCAGATAACGGACCGCACAAGGAAGGGGGTGCAGATCCAGATTATTTTGACAGTAATGCTGTGTTTAGAGGCTATAAGCGCGATTTATATGAAGGAGGGATACGTGTGCCACTAATTGCATACTGGCCCAATAAAATAAAAGGAAAAAGCACATCCAACCACATTTCTGCTTTTTGGGATTTTTTGCCCACAGCTTGTGATATTGCAAACGTTGATGTGCCCAATAACATTGACGGAATCTCTTTTTTGCCAGAGATGCTAGGTCAAAAGCAGCCCAAGCACAACTATTTGTACTGGGAGTTTCACGCAAAAGGCGGAAAGCAAGCTGTGCGTTTTGGTGATTGGAAAGGCGTACGTTTAAATATGAACGATGATGTTTCTGCGCCTATAGAATTGTATCATTTACCCTCTGACCCAGGTGAGCAGCATGATGTAGCCAATCAACATCCAAAGGTCGTAAAAGAAATAGTTAGCCTTATGGAAAATGCACATGCGTATTCACCAACATTTAGCTTTAGTTATGAAAAAGAAAAGATCTAGGTGTCAAAAAAACTTTCAAATTAAAAATGGAAAAAAATATGAGATTAACATTCGTTTTTATCTTACTTGTAGCATTAAGTAGCTCTTGTAGAACCAAATCGAAAGCTGACGAAGTCCCCAATATTATCATTATCAATGTGGATGACCTTGGATGGCGCGATGTGGGCTTTATGGGCAGTGCGTATTATGAAACTCCAAATATTGATGCGCTTTCGGCCCGTGGCATGGTGTTTACGAACGGATATGCTTCCGCATCAAATTGTGCTCCTAGCAGAGCGTGTTTGATGACAGGAAAATGGACACCTAGGCACGGCGTGTATACGGTATCATCATCAGCTCGTGGAAAATCCGAAAATCGCAAGTTGATCCCTACAAAAAACACTACTACACTTTCTAAGGAACATCCTACTCTTTCAACGGTTTTACAGCAAAATGGATATGCTACCTGTCTAGCTGGCAAGTGGCATCTCAGCGATAATCCCCTGGAATATGGCTTTGATGTAAATATTGGCGGAGGGCATAATGGACTTCCTAAAAGTTATTATCCACCCTATAAAAATGTGAAGATAAAAGGGGGAAGTGATAACTACCTTACGGATGTGATTATGGAGAAAGCGATTCAGTTTGTGGATACAGTCAAACAACCTTTTTACTTAAATTATGCTCCCTATGCGGTACATGTTCCCATTATGCCCGTAGATAGTATTGTGCCAAAATACAAGAACAAAACCCCGTGGATGGGGCAAGGAAATCCCGACTATGCTTCCATGGTAGATAACTTGGATAGAAATATAGGGTTACTAACCAAAAAACTAAAAGAAAAAGGTCTTCTTGAAAATACACTTATTGTATTCACTTCTGACAATGGCGGGCTATATGGCGTTACCAGACAAAGACCACTCAGGGCAGGAAAAGGAAGCTATTATGAAGGGGGTATTAGAGAACCATTTTTCTTTGTGTTGAATGACAAAATAAAACCCAATTCCAAAAGTGATGTTCCCATAACAAACCTGGATATTTTCCCTACCGTTTTGCATTATGCAGGTATTGATGCAAATACATTGTCTCTTGACGGAAATAACCTAAATGCTGTTTTGGAACAAAAAACAACGGATTTAGACCGTGCGTTGTTTTGGCATTTTCCAATCTATTTACAAGCTTATAACGTCAAAGACAACGAAACAAGGGATCCATTGTTTCGGACACGTCCGGGTTCGGTAATCCGAAAAGGGAATTGGAAATTACACCATTATTTTGAAGATAATGGTGTAGAATTATACAATTTGTCTGAAGATATCGGAGAGCGGAATAATCTAGCAGATAAAGAAATCGCGAAGAAAGAAACGCTTCTAAAACTTTTAGAGAACTGGTGGGAAGAAACAAATGCTCCCATACCAACAGCATTGAATCCTGAATATAAAAGCATGCTAAATTGAACAAGTTTAGTTTTTATTTTTTTATCTTTTTAGCTTGTCTGGTAGAGGCACAGTCGGTAGCACAGGAGAACGATGCGCTCTGGGGAAATGCGGTCTGGATTGGATATTCCAAAGACAATCGAGATGCCAAATGGGCAACACGGGAAATTGTACGAAACAGTCCACCTTTTGATATTGAATCTTGGAAGCCAACGGCTGCAGATTTAAAAGCTGTAAGCCGAAAAACGCACTTGTCTCCCCTTTTGAGAAGAGCCTTTACCATTGACAAACAGCTAAAATCGGCTTCGGTAACTGTGTGCGGACTCGGTTTGTATGAGCTGCATATCAACGGTAAAAAAGTTGGAGATAGGGTTTTGGATCCTGCACAAACTTCTTACGACAAACGGGCTTTTTATGTGAAGCACGATGTAGCTGAAAATCTAAACGTAGGGTTAAATGCTCTAGGACTTAAGTTGGGCAATGGATTTTTTGGACAAAACATGGCCTTTACTCCTCGCTTAAGTTATGGTAATCCACGTGCGATTCTCGTCTTGGATATCGTTTATCAAGATGGCTCAACACAACAGCTAACAACTGATGACAGTTGGAAAGCCACTTCGGGTCCCATTGTGTTTGACAACATTTATCACGGTGAAACCTATGATGCGCGAAAAGCCATTGAGAATTGGAGCCATCCTTCCTTAGATGATAAATTGTGGGATACTGTTGAGGTTGTGGCTGCACCTACGCATAATCTTATAGAACAAGCATTGGAACCGATACGAAAAATACGAAAGGTAATGCCTGTGGCTATACTTCCCTCTGATAACGGTTGGATTTTAGACATGGGGCAAAACATGACGGGTTGGTTGCAGATTCAAGTTAATGAGCGAAGCGGAACTGCAATAAAAATGCGTTTTGCAGAACACCTTATGCCTGACAAAAAAAATATTGACCCTGCTTCAACAGGGATACATGTTACAGGCAACACCCAAACCGACATTTACATTTGTAAAGGAGATGGTGTAGAAACGTGGGAGCCTACGTTTACCTATCACGGGTTTCGTTATGTTCAAATTGAGGGCTTGAGCCAAAAACCAACTATTGACGATTTTGCCGGCTGGTTGGTACGTACCGATGTGGAAAAAACAGGAACTTTTGCATGTTCGGATGCGTTAATCAATACCTTTTATGAGGTGTCCATGTGGACAATTGAGGACAATATTCAAGGGATTTTGACAGACTGTCCGCATCGCGAGCGTTGTGCATGGATGGGGGATATCTATATTGTGGCAGAGGCGGCATCTTTCAATTTTGACATGAAGCGTATGTGGGACAAAACCTCAGCAGATATGCAAACAATGCTGGGGGTAGCAAAAGTGGTTCACAACAAAAATGAATTTCCATACGACATGCGTGCTCCTGCCAATATATCGGTTGGAAAAAGGCTGTGTAATCAAGCGCGCCCCGACTGGGGTGCGGCAACGGTTATGGTGCCTTGGTATGCCTATGTATACTATGGAGACAAAACCATTATCCAAAATGCCTGGTCTATGATGCAAGATTGGATGGCTTTTTTGTATGAAACAAAACCAGATGGCATTCTCACAGACGGTTATGGCGACTGGTGTCCCCCAGGAGGAAATCCTAAGATCAATACCCCTGTGTCATTAACCTCAACAGCCTTGTATTACCAATCTTTGATTGCCATGCAAAAAATGGCTAATGTGTTGGATAAAGATGATGCAGCTGAAATCTATGCAAAACGCGCCGCTTTTGTAAAAAAGGTCTTTAATGATACCTTTTTTGATGTTTCCCAAAATAGCTACGGTTCACAAACCGGAAATGTATTTGCCTTATTTTCAAAAATTGTTCCTGAGGAAAAAGAGCAAGCCGTGGCGGATAATTTGGCTTCACTTATTATGGAAAAGGAAAACGGGCATTACACTACTGGAATTTTTGGGCATCGTCCACTATACACGGTACTCAATGATTACGGTTATCTAGAGGTAACAAAGCACTTGTGGAGCATCACGGACTATCCGAGTTTGGGCTTTTTGACCGAAGAACACGACCTCACCACATGGCCCGAAGTGCCTTACCATTGGAAAAAAGGAAGACGTTATTTAAGAAACTCATTTAACCACCCCATGCACAGTGGTTTTGCAGCTTCTTTTCACGAAAGTTTAGGAGGGATACGCCCCGATGAAAAACACCCCGGGTTTAAACACTTTTTCTTGAAACCCTCTTTTTTACCCGAATTAACTTGGGTCGAGGTGTCGCACAAATCGCCTTATGGGGTTATAAGAAGTTCGTGGAAGCGCAAGAAGAACACAGTTGTTTGGTCGTTTTCTGTGCCTGAAAATACTTCCGCTGAAATTCAACTTACTGCGTATTCCCACAAAAAATTACAACTTAATGGAGTGGCTGTTAAGCGGAATGTGTTTGTTCTGCAATCGGGGGAGTATACGCTAACCGTAAAAGAAAAGTAAATGAAGTCTACTGTCTATGCAATGAAATGGGTACTGGGTATTGGGATGCTCTTTGTACTCTTTTATAGTCCCTGCCATGCACAAAACAGCGAAGATTTGATTTCGGATGAATGGAATGTGGCTTTTGAAGATAATTGCACTGACGACTGGACGACAAACTGGATACTGGACGGTAAACGTGCAACTATAGAAAACACTCCTTATGGAATGCACTTTGAAGCAGGTCCCGAAGCAGGAGACGATGCCCATCATGCGGTGTTGTGGACAAAGGAAGCTTTTTCCGGTGATATAAAAATCGAGTATGATTACACCCGCACAGATGCTGCAAACAAGTATGTAACATTGCTTTACATACAGGCCACTGGAGATGAGGAAGCAGCGTTTGCGAAAGATATTATGGAGTGGAATAACTTACGAGAAGTACCAGCCATGAAAACGTATTTTGAAAATATGAAGCTCCTTCATATTAGCTATGCTGCTTTTGGTAATAAAGGGGATGGTTTTTATTATGTGCGGGCGCGTCAATATCCAAAACCAAAAAATAAGCCTTTTGCAGTAACGCAAATACAACCCTCCTACGATTATAAAGGCTTTTTCAAGACGAATCAAAAATATCATGTTACCGCCATTAAATCTGGTAAGATGTTGTACTTCAAAATCGAAAGTATGGATGGAGAGGAATTATTTTCATGGGATTTGTCGGATCTAACTCCCATTACAGCGGGCAGAATAGGCTTGAGACATATGTATACGCGTTCGGCGATCTATAAAAATTTTAAGGTTTACACCAAAAATTGAGCAAACTGAAAAGTTTATAAAATATGAAAACAATCCTTTATACCCTTCACTTGAGTCAACCTACCAACTGCATTGCTAAAATAAATTAATGATATGAAAATCAATATTCGTCTTCTTAAATTTTTACCAATTTTAGTTTTCCTAATTTATACGATTTCCTCATGCAATAGTCTAAAAAAGTATGAGGTCTTACAATCCGATTTTATAGCACCAACAGCAGCTAATACGGTGTGGTGTTATTGGTATTGGATTAATGATGACATTTCTAAAGCGGGGATTACCAAAGATTTAGAAGCCATGAAAAAAGCAGGAATTGGGGGCGCTTTGATTGGAAATATTAACCCTGCTCAAAAAGACGGTAAAGTACCCATGCTAAGTGAAGAATGGTGGTCACATATGGTTCATGCAGTGGTTGAAGGCAAACGTATTGGTGTAGATATTGGGGTTTTTAATTGTCCCGGGTGGAGCCAAAGTGGAGGTCCTTGGGTAGATTCCACAAAAGCAATGCGATATTTAACATTTAGCGAAACTGCAATTACAGGTGGAACTCCCATTACTGTTCAGTTGAATAAGCCCAAAGAAGCCTTTCAAGATACCCACACGCTGGCGTTTAGAACATCAAAAACCGCACAACGCAATACCCATCGTATTCCAACAATAGTAAGGGCAAATTGGGATGATGTTGAAGTAGACCTTCTTACCGATGGTGATATGGACAACGACACAAGTTTTACACCCAAGACTAAAAATCCGTTGGTGATAACTTTTGATGTAGCTGAAGCTATTGAAGCCCAATCGATTTCTCTAGTGCCTAGCAAACCGTTTAAATGCGATGTAATGGTATCGGCTGTTGTAGATGGGAAAGAAGTAGAAATTCAAAGGTTTACGTTTGATCGTTTTCGGATGTCTGCCAATGTGGGACCCATCAAAAATGGGGCTTACGCCAAGGCGTTTCCAAAAGTAAAAGCATCCCAGTTTAAATTAACCTGTACCAATTTCCGTACCCATAGAAATGCCGGTTATGGATTTGCTGAAATTACACTTTCTGAAGCGGTTGTGCTTGATGAATATGTAGAAAAGCAATTGGGGAAAATGCATACCACTCCAAAACCCGATTGGGACACCTATATTTTCAATATGCAAGAAGAACTTAGCGTAAATGCACCGAGAATACATCCAAATGAGGTCATTGACATAAGTGATAAAATTGACAGTAAAGGAAATTTAAACTGGGATGCTCCCAAAGGAGATTGGACGGTCATGCGTTTTGGGATGTCGCCTACAGGCACAAAAAACGCTCCGGCAGCTCCACAAGGTGTAGGCTACGAAATTGATAAAATGAATGCCGAATGGGTTCAATATCACTTTGATAATTTTGTTGGTGAGCTATTAAAGCGCATCCCTGAGGAGAGTAAATCTGCTTTTAAGTATGTAGTTGCCGACAGCTATGAGATGGGCTCTCAAAATTGGACAGATCATTATGAGGAAAAATTTAAAGAGAAATTTGGCTACGATCCCGTAAAATATTTACCAGTACTTTCTGGAAGAATTGTGGGTAGTGTTGAGGCATCTGAACGATTCTTGTGGGACTTGCGTCGTGCCATTGCCGATGATATTGCTTATGAATATGTGGGTGCTTTACGTAAAGCAAGTAACAAACACAACCTTCAAACATGGTTGGAAAATTACGGTCATTGGGGTTTTCCGGGTGAGTTTATGATGTATGGCGGGCAGTCTGACTTGATATCGGGAGAGTTTTGGAACGAAGGCACATTAGGTAATATCGAATGTAAAGCTTCCTCCTCAACAGCACACACCTATGGTAAGCCTATCACCTCAGCAGAAGCCTTTACATCTTCTCGGAAGGCATATTTAAGACACCCCGAAATGTTAAAAAAACGTGGTGATTGGGCCTTGACAGAGGGAATTAATCATTTTGTATTGCATTTATATATCCAACAACCCGACGATAACAGAAAACCGGGTATGAATGCGTGGTTTGGCACCGAGTTTAATCGTCACAACACTTGGTTTGGTCAGTCAGATACGTATTTTGATTATTTACGTCGTTGTCAACATTTGTTACAACAAGGAAAATACGAGGCAGATGTCTGTTATTTTATTGGTGAAGATGCACCCATTATGACAGGTGGCAGAACTCCTGAAATTCCTAAGGGGTACTCCTATGATTATATTAATGCTGAAGTGATTCTAGATAGACTTACTGTAAAAGATGGGCGCTTTGTTTTACCCGATGGCATGAGTTATAAAGTAATGGTTTTGCCCCCTTTTAAAACCATGCGTCCTAAAGTCTTGAAAAAGATCGCTCAATTGGTTCAACAAGGGGGTGTCATTTTAGGTCCTAAGCCTGAAAAGTCGCCGAGTTTGGAAAATTACCCCCATTGCGATAATGAAGTAAAAAATATGGCAAATACCATGTGGCATGGAAATTATGTTGATGGTAAAATGGCAGTGTCTTATGGCAAAGGAAAAGTTTGGGATGGGTATCAATTGGCAGATGTTTTTGAAGCATTAGATTTGACTAAAGATGTAGCTGTTTCCGACGATGCTCCTGTGCTTTGGACGCACCGTGCAACACCAGAAACGGACATCTATTTTATGACAAATCAAAGTGATGATAAACTAAATATAGCACCTGTTTTTAGAGTGGATAAAAACCTAAAACCGCAACTGTGGGATGCTGTAAGCGGGGAGATTAGAGCTTTGCCTGAGTTTGAAGTCACAGCAACTGGAATTAAAGTGCCATTAGAGTTTCAAGGTTCTCAGAGTTGGTTTATTCTTTTTGGCAAAGGAAGACCAACCAAAAACAGTGCTAATTTTCCCACATTTAAAACACTTCTAACATTAGATAAAGACTTTTGTGTAGATTTTCAAAACAAAGACATTGGACCAAAAGAAACGGTTATTTTTAGGGAATTAAACGATTGGATAACATCTAATAATGAACAGATAAAATACTATTCGGGAACGGCAGTATACAGTAAAACATTTGCAGTTGATACGCTTCCTAAAAACCAAGAGGTGTATTTAAATTTGGGAAAAGTATCCGTTATGGCTAAAGTGAAATTGAATGGAAATGATGTGGGTGGTGTTTGGATGGCGCCGTATCGTTTAAACATTACAGAAGCTATTCAAAAAGGAGAAAACACACTTGAAATAGAAGTGGTTAACCTTTGGCGAAACCAATTAATTAAAGATAAAAAACGAGCCGAAAATGAAAAATATACTTGGCTGGTAACAGATGATATTACCCCTAATTCATCATTACAACCGTCGGGGTTGTTGGGGCCTGTGGTTATAGAGTCAGT
>Ga0209654_1001760_pt1 | contig 16279 bp, 12 predicted proteins | sample SaaInl1SG_22_DNA_FD_184646 | JGI IMG/M metagenome (GOLD analysis project Ga0209654, IMG submission 184646) | Marine microbial communities from expanding oxygen minimum zones in the Saanich Inlet - ESP_161SG_22_DNA (SPAdes) (version 2) | ecosystem: Environmental > Aquatic > Marine > Intertidal... | reverse complement strand
TACCGATACAAACAAATCAGCATCTGCTTTGTTAGCAATCTTTGCGCGTTGTCTTAATTCAATAAATACATCGGTTTTTCGGGTGTAGATGACTTTGATGTTTTTATGTTTTTTTAGATTTTCACCAATTTTTAACACAATTTTTAAAGCAATATCCTTTTCTTTATATCCGAAGTTCGTAGGTCTTCCAGGGTCTTTGCCACCGTGACCAGCATCTAAAACAACAATAAATGGTTTGTTATCATTTTGTGTGTGTCCATTATAAGTTCCAAAAAACAAAAGGAAGACTAAAAAAAAATTTATCTGCTTATGCATGTTGATTAATTTACCTGTGAATCCAATGATTAAAATATAATAATCAAAAAAAAATATCCGTAACTTTGGTTTTTCAAAAATCGAGCCATTTAATACAAAAATACTCTTAAAAACATTGAAAACAAGATTCTTTCAACTAGTTTTTTCTTTAAGTTTTACAGTGTTTACTAACACTACAGGCATGGCTCAGGATATTCCGAATCCAAAACCTTCGACAGAAATTCCGATCTCTAAGCCGTTGGAAGTGAAAAATGATTCGATTCCTACTCAGGAAATAAAACGCATTGAAACAGATTCTATTGTTAATGACAGTCTTGCAACACCAAAAAAATTATTGGAAGCAATTGTCACTTACAAGGCTACAGATTATACTTCTATCAATCAAAAAACACAAAAGATATATCTTTATAACGAAGCTGAAATCCAATATAAAGACATGGATATCAAAGCGGGAGTGATTGTTATTGATTATGGAAAAGACATTGTGTATGCTGGGCGTTTAAAAGATTCCTTAGGGAATTACAGTCAACATCCAGTATTTAAACAAGGAAGTGATGTTGTTGAACCCGATTCAATTGCTTTTAATATGAAAACAAAAAAAGCACTGATTTGGAATTCAAAAACAGAACAACAAGGGGGACGCATTATTTCAGATTTAACTAAAAAAGAAAATGACTCTGTTTATTTTGTAAAACGTGCTAAATTCACTACTTCAGAAAATATTGAAAATCCAGAGTATTATTTTTTATTGCGAAAAGCAAAAATTGTTCCTGGAAAAAAAGTAGTTACGGGACTTACAAATCTGTTTATTGCAGATGTTCCCACGCCTATAGGGTTGCCGTTTGCTTTTTTTCCACTTTCTAAAACTCGAACTTCGGGGGTGCTCTTTCCTTCTTTTGGAGAAGAAAATACGCGCGGATATTTCCTTCAAAATGGAGGGTATTATTTTGCTATTAGTGATTATTTTGACCTTGCAGCACTTGGGGATTATTATACAAATGGGAGTTATGGAATTCGTCTCGAAAGCAATTATGCGGTTCGATATAAATTTAGAGGTACGCTGAGTTTTAGGTATGAGAACCTCATCAATAGTGAACGTGGATTTCCTGATTATTCAAAAAGTACAATTTATAATTTACGATGGAATCAAAGTCAAGATTCAAAATCAAGTCCAAACTCTCGATTTTCGGCATCTGTAAACTTGGGTTCTAGCACCTATTTTCAGGAATCTGTGAATCAGCTAAACTCCTCAAACTTCTTGAATAACACCTTGTCATCATCTGTTTCTTATTCCAAAACATTCCAGGTTGAACCACAAGTTAATGTGAGCTTAACAGCAACGCACTCTCAAAATACAAATACGGAAGTTATTAATATGACTTTACCAACCTTTCAAGGAAGTGTGGATCGAATTTATCCTTTTGCACCCAAAACTGGAAGTAAAAAAGGGGCGATTGAAAATATTAATTTCCAATACAATATTCGAGGAGAAAATCGTATTAAAACGACCGATTCTTTATTTTTAACTGGTGCCATGTTTGATGAAGCAAAAGCTGGTTTTCAACATACAATTCCTTTAACCACTAATTTTAAAGTTTTTAAACATTTTAGCATGAGCACCAATGCGAATTATAGAGAAAATTGGACTTTTAACACCATCAAAAAATCGTATAACACAGATACTGAATCAGTAGTTACAACGCCTGTAAAAGGGTTTGATTCTTTCCGAACTTATAATTTTAGTACCAGTATTGGAACCACTGTTTATGGAATGTTTGATTTTGGCGAAGACAAAAAAATACAAGCGATTCGACACGTCATGCGACCCTCAGTAAGTTATAACATCAATCCCTCATTTGAAAAATATTATGAAACCTATGAAGTCATTAGTGCCGATGGCGTAACAAGCAATCAAGTCCAGTATACTAGGTTTGAACAATCTTTATTTGGATCTCCAGGCAAGGTTTATTCGAGTTCCGTTGGATTATCTCTTAATAATAATTTGGAAGCAAAGGTTCGGGACAGGGATAGTACTGCCACAGAAGCTAAAAAAGTGTTTTTATTAAATTCATTAAATTTTTCAACAAACTATAATGTTGCTGGAGATTCTTTGAACTGGAGTCCCGTTCGAGTTTCGGGAGGAACACAACTATTGGACAATAAATTGAGTGTAAATTTTGGAGCGACTTTAGATCCTTATGCATTAGATAATAATAATTCTAAAATTAACACCTTTAATATTGATAATGGTGGGAGTTTATTTCGATTAACGAGTGCAAACATGACGATGAGTTATAATTTATCTAGTGATTCTTTTGAGGACAATGACCAAAACAATGATGCTGAAAGAGATCAATCCATTAGAAGTGGTGGACGAGCCGACGATTTATTTGGACGGTCTCAGGATTTTGCGGACCAACAGATAAATAACAGAGACCAATCTAAAGAAGTAACTCCAACAGATCTTTACAACTACAAAATCCCATGGAGTTTACGAATTGCTTATGCTGTTAATTACAGTAATTCGAGACGTCAGAATGAGATTGCATCACATTCGTTGATGTTTTCTGGAGACATCGAATTTTCGCCTCGTTGGAGCGTCGGTGCCTCTTCAGGATACGACCTAAAAAATAATGGATTCACATACACTCAGTTACGTTTTGAACGTGATTTAGAAAGTTGGAGGATGAATTTTTCTTGGATTCCATTTAGCAATCGAAGTTCGTGGAATTTCTTTATTGGAATTCGATCAAGTATATTGAAAGACATCAAATACGAAAAACGAAAACAACCTGATAAGCAATTATAAAAAATATTAAACAAACACAGATGAAAACTATTATAACCACAAACAAAGCACCACAGCCTATTGGCCCTTACAGTCAGGCTGTTTTGGTAGGAACTACTTTATATACATCGGGACAAATTGCATTACACCCAGAAACAGGTAAATTGGTAACCGATTCCATTGCGGAAGAAACAACTCAGGTTATGAACAATCTAAAGGCAGTTTTGGAGGCTGCAGACATGACTTTTGAAAATGTCATTAAAGCATCTATATTTATATCAGATATGAATTCTTTCGCAGCAATTAATACCATTTATGGACAGTATTTTGAGGAAGCTACCGCACCTGCAAGAGAAACGGTTGAAGTAGCAAATTTACCAAAATTTGTAAATGTAGAAATAAGTGTAATTGCTGTAAAATAATTAACTACCAGAAGCGATTCTGGCAATTTCTGCATGGTATTTAACCAAGCCTTCTATTGGTCGTCTTTCAAAATTTCCGACTGTAAACCCATATTCTTGAGCAACTTCTTTGATTTCTCTTTGTGTGAAAAAGGCAATAGAGCCTGCAAAATGTACAGGAACTGTTTTAATTTCTTCAGCGTATTGTAAAATCATGTTTTCAACAAATTCTCTAAGTCCTTCCTTTATGACATTTTGTATATACTCTGATTCTTTATTAAGGATCAAAAATTCAGCAAAGGTTGCTAAATAGGCATTTGGGTTAGGTTCTTTATACAGTGCATTTTTAATCGCATCTTCATTCACATCATAACGTGTTTTGAATACTAATTTTAAATCATGAGGCATCTTATTAAAATAGTAATCTCTTAATAATTTTCTCCCGTAATAATTGCCTGATGCATCATCCATTATTGAATATCCGAGCGAGATCACTCTTTGATCTACTTTTATACCGTCAAAATAGGTGCAGTTAGATCCTGTCCCCAAAATACAAACTACTGCGGGACGGTGAGCGATTCCAACCGTTGCATATATAGCTGCATAGGTATCTTCTTCTACAACAACTTCTGCGTTTAAAAAAATAGATTCTAAAACATCTTTAAGCATCTTGCTTGGTTTTTCCGTACCACACCCAGCTCCATAAAAATAAATATGGGAAACTTCTAATTTATTGTTATAAATTAGTTTGTTTTCCTTGATGATATTAAATGCATCTGAATCTGAAATGATGGCTGGATTTAATCCTTTGGTACGTTGCTTTTCAAAAAGAGGCTCGCCTGTTTCTGAATCAATTGCAATCCAATCACATTTTGTGGAACCACTGTCTATTATAAAAATCATATTTTAAATTTTAAAAAAAAATACTGCTAAGCGAGTAACAGTATTTTTTTGAAAATTATATAAGTTATAATACGCTGATATAGTGCGCTAAATCTACTAGTTTAGCAGAGTATCCGTATTCGTTGTCATACCAAGAAATCAATTTAACAAAATTGTCATTCAGTCCCATACTTGCGTTGGCATCAAATGTACTTGTCTTTGTTTCCGATACGAAATCTTGAGACACCACACCTTCTTCTGTGTACCCTAAAATTCCTTTTAATTCATTTTCTGAAGCATGCTTAATTGCAGCTTTGACGTCTTCAAAAGAAGCACCTTTTTCTAACCGACATGTTAAATCAACAACCGATACATCTACCGTTGGGACTCTAAAAGCCATCCCTGTTAATTTTCCATTTAGTTCTGGAATTACTTTTCCAACTGCTTTTGCAGCTCCTGTAGAAGCTGGTACAATGTTGTTTAATGACGCACGACCAAGTCTGTAATCTTTTCTAGAAGGTCCATCTACTGTAAATTGAGTTGCTGTTGCAGCATGAACAGTTGTCATAAGTCCTTCTACAATTCCAAAGTTATCATTGATGACTTTAGCAAGAGGTGCTAAACAGTTTGTTGTACATGATGCGTTTGAAACGATCGTGTGATCTGCTGTAATTTCATTGTGGTTTACCCCCATTACAAACATTGGTGCATCTGCCGATGGTGCAGAAATAGCAACTTTTTTAGCGCCGGCAGTGATATGCTTTTGAGCGCCTTCTAAATTTGTGAAGATTCCTGTACAGTCTAAAACAACATCTGCATTAACAGCGTCCCATTTTAGATCTTCTGGATTGCGTTCAGCAGAAACACGAATTTCATTTCCGTTGACTACTAAATTTCCATTTTTTACTTCAATACTTCCCTGAAACTGGCCGTGAACAGAATCGTATTTAAGAAGATAAGCTAAATGCTCAACGTCTAACAAATCATTGATTCCAACTACTTGTACATCAGATCTACCTGCAGCAATACGAAAAGCTATTCTTCCTATTCTACCAAATCCATTAATTCCAATTTTTACTTTTGACATTTTATTTTCTATTTTAATTAATTCGTTATTAAATACTCATGATGTCTGAGACTCTTAAAAGCTCAGCATCTATTGTTGAATGTCCTTTGACTGCCTTGTCAATAGGGTATAATTCTAATTTATTATTCACAGTTCCAACCATATAGTTTAATTTACCTTCTAATAAAGACTCCACAGCTTTAACACCCATTCGAGATGCTAATACTCTATCAAAACAAGACGGTGATCCTCCTCTTTGCATATGTCCTAAAACAGAAACTCGAACATCGTAACCTTCAAGATTTTCCTCAACATAATCTCTTAGTTCAAAAACATTTTTACCTGTTTTATCGCCTTCAGCAACCACCACTATGCTTGATGATTTCCCTGTGTGTTTACTTTTTTCTAATGATTCTAAAAGTCGATCTAATCCTAAATCTTCTTCAGGAACTAGGATTTCTTCTGCACCAGAACCCACTCCTGCATTTAAAGCGATATGACCTACATCGCGCCCCATGACTTCTACAAAAAACAAACGTCTATGAGAACTGGCTGTATCACGGATTTTATCAATCGCTTCTACCACTGTATTAAGAGCTGTATCGTATCCTAGTGTAAAGTTGGTTCCCACAATATCATTATCTATGGTACCAGGAATGCCTATGATAGGAAAGTTAAATTCCTCATTAAAAATCATACCTCCAGTAAACGTTCCATCACCACCAATTAATACCAAAGCATCAATCTTCTCTTTTTTCAGTTGTTCATATGCTTTTTTACGACCTTCTTTGGTTCTAAATTCTTCAGAACGTGCAGACTTTAAAAAAGTTCCTCCTTTGTTAATGATATGATTTACACTTCGTGCATTCAAAACTTTAAAGTCACCTTCTATCATTCCTTCATATCCCCTGTAAATGCCTATGCACTCAATATTGTGATATGCACAGGTACGTGCTACAGACCGTATTGCTGCATTCATTCCAGGAGAATCACCTCCAGAAGTCATTACACCAATTTTTTTTATATTATTTTCCATAATTATAATGGTTTAATTTTGTAAAATTAATAAACTTATAAGTTAAAAAAACGCAAGTAGGACTCTATTTTCATTTCTTCCTTTAAATTCAAACGTTTTCGTTAATAACTATTTGATTATAAAGCTAAAAAATTAATTATTAGTGGCTTCTAATAGGGTAATTTATTTGAAATTGATATAATTCGGAAGCCCTGAATCGGCTTCTTTTTTTGTGTTTTCAGTTTCAATTTCTTTATTTTTATTTATAAATAATTCCTCAAACAATTCTCTTAAGTTATCAAATTCTATATTATAAGATAATCCAATGCCTTGAGTATACCCTATTTGTTCTCCAAAATTTTGAATACTATTTTCTCTGTTGAAAAATTTAAGGGACAAAGTGCGGTCTTCATTAAGTAAGACTTCCACTTCAAAATTTCCTGCCACAGTAGTTTCACTCACTCCTCCAACAGGAACACCAACCTTGCCATTAATCAATACATTATCACTCAATTTAGTGGAGAATGTCACTCCTAAACGACTGTCCGTTTCATACTCTGGAGTGGTTTCTCCTAAATCGACATCAATTCCTAATTTTACTTTATTATCATCGTCTGAAAACAATTCGTTCAACATATTGGTGACTCCGTCCGAAACGAGTCCAAAAGCATCTTGTGAATCCAAAGTCAGTTCACTTCTAAATGACCCTGTTGCCAAAAGAGATAAAGCTTGAAATTGTCGTTGATCTTGATCTCTTAATCGATCTGCTAACTCACTATTGAGAGTCGAATTAACACTCGGAAATCGGATGTTGAAGTCCAAATCGGGCTGCTCTAATTCTCCTGTTAAATGAATTTCAACTTCTGTTGGAATGCTTTGATTAATTGGGTTATCTAATAGTGTAGAGGGGTTGACACTAATGCCATCATAAAGGGCTTTGATGTTTATTTCTGCACTTAGCGGATTTCCATCCCAAGCTAGGGTTCCATCTTTGACAACTTTAAATTGTTTTTGAATCATTTGCCCAAATGAAAAGTTATAAATCCCAGAGAGTACAATAAAATCTCCAAACATTTGAAACTTTCCTTTCGTATTAATTTGTGCCAACATACTTCCATTTCCACGACCCATAATGGAGCTTCCTGTCTGTTTATCAAACACAATTTCAATTTCAGCATTGTCGTTAATATCCATATTAAATTCCATTTCAACACCCGAAATATCGTCCACAACTAAGGTCTGATCCTTATTTTGATTCCATTTTTCTTCAGGACTGAGAAAATGGATGTAGGAGTTTTCCGTTAAAATTTCATTATCATTTAAAGGAATTTTAAAAAACGTTCCTTCTGAGGTTGTTACGTTTGCTTCGATAAACAATTGGTCTGTAGGTCCTAAAACATCAATAGATCCGTCCACAAAAGCAGTTCCGTAATAGATCGATTCTTCTTCTAAATCAGTGTTTAAAACCAATAAACGATCCGAATCTATTTGAAGATCTAAAGCCCATTTTGAAAAATTATTATGACTGATGTTTCCACTCAGAGAGGCTTGGGTTTTAAAATCGACATCGGACATTAACGCTTTATCAAAAATAAAACTTTGTTTTTCTAGGTTGATTGCTGTATTATTTTGAAAGGCATAATCGACATTAAGATATGGAATTGCAAGCCCTCCTTTATTAAGACTTAGAAATCCTTCTATTTGAGGTTTTTCTAGTCGCCCACTCACATTTGCAACTCCCGAAACATCTCCTCGTATGTTGGTAATCACTCCATCCCCAAACGGATTCAAGGGTTCTAAAATAAATTCGTCAAAATCAATCTCTAGATTCAGTTCTGAATTTTCTCCAGACACATCCAAAGAACCAACAACTTTTAACGACTCCAAATCACCTTCTTTTAAAGATACATTGACGTCATAATTTGTCAATGATTGATTACCTTGAATGTCCGCTTTAAAAGATCCTAAATTAAATTCATTTACCGATAAATCATCAATAATTAAACTGGATTTTGGAAAGTACACACTTTCTAATTGAGTTATATTTAATTGTCCATTCAGATTACCACCTAGTTTTAAATCTTTAATTGTAGGAGTTATTTTGGCTAAATCAACATTTGTAAAATTAAGATTAACATCCTTATTCTGACTTCCTACAATAGCCCCTTTTAAAAGGATGTCTTCATTGGCGTAAGACATATTTATATTGTCTATAATTAGTTTTTCAAATGCTCTGTCAAATACAATTTTGTTTTGTTTGTCTTGATTCCTATTTATCAACCAAGGAGTGTTTTTAAAATTAACTTCCGATTTTTTCAGACCAACAACCGATTTATTGTTTTCATCAATAGTGTAATAGAGATTTAAATCAAATGCATCTTTAGAATCCGTACCGCCTTTAAATTCAGACTTAACATACAAAGTGTCGTTTAGCGTTACATTAATCAGACTAAATTCCGATGCGTTGTAGTAAGGAGTCGCCAAACTATCAACCTCAACATAAGAATTAAATAATGGGTTGTCATTAATCAGTTGCACTTCAATCTTACTTGCAAAGAAGTCTTCTAATCGTATGTTTGGAGATCGAAATGTTAGGTTGAAATTTTTAGGATTGCTTTCCACCCTACCTCTTATAAAAGTATTCGATCCTAGTTTTAATTCGGGTGAAAAAATTTCAACAATTTTATTATAAATTTTAAAATTAAAATTAAAATATTGACCTTCGTTAACCTTATAGGGTTTATACTTGGTATAAATATCTCCAAGTGCATTTCTCAATAAATTAGGCAATTGGTTAATCGCAAATTTTCCTTTTAAATTTCCTTGAACAATTTCTGGAGAATTAACTCGAATAGTTCTCAGGTTGTTGTTCCCAAATTCAGAAGTAATCTCAAAGTCTTTGAAAGCATAGTAATCATTTTGGTTTTGATACAGTGCATTTTTAAATTTAATTGTCCCATACACATCGTCAATCGTAGTGCCTTTCATGTCCATTGTCATTTGTCCATTCAAAATAGAGAGACTGTCACGCTGAACAAAATTTAAAGCATTCAAATTGGCATATTCAATCGCAGCAGAAAAATCATAAATATTTTCTTGTTTAGAAAAATCAATAAGCCCTTCAAAATTGAATTTCATATTTGGATCATCAATATCTAATTGGCCATTAAATATTTTGTTTTTAATCACTCCTGATATTTGTATATCAGAATAGATATACTCTTGAAAAGCAAACGAATCAAAGGTTCCTTTGATATTAGAGTTGATGGTTTCTTTATTAAAACCACGACCTTCAACACTTAGACTCGAGGTTACCAACCCAATCTTTTGCTCTCCCATCAAATGACCTAAATCAAAATCTGTAAACCGAACCTGACCAACATAAGAGTTGTTATCTATTGCGTTCATTTGATCTAAATTCAAATCCACAAAAAGGGTTCCGATATCAGTCTCAATATCCATAACTGTTTTAATTGCTGCATTTGAAACCTTTACAGTTCCTCTCATATCAAAACGTCCAAGAGATCCAAAATCAGATGGGAGGGTGTTTCCCAAAACCCTTGGTAGTAGAATTTTTAAATCGGAATAGTTAGATGCTACTTGATGAAAATATGCATCCATTTTAAAATTTTCTGAGGTAGATTTAAATAAATTTTTAAATTGAATTTTCCCGACTACAGATGTATTATCAGTGGTTATTATATCAAAATTTTCTAGCAATAAGTCATTCAGTGTTCCTGAAAAAACAGTGTTTAAATCTGCTTTTTGGTTGGTTCCAAATTCATTATAAAACACATTTAACTCTTCGAGATCTATAGTACTATTTTTAAAAAATCCAGAAATATTAACTTTCTCCAGAAAATCTTTGAAATCTTTTCGGTCGTAATCAAACTGAACTTGACCAAAAAGTGTAGAATGCTCAGTTTTAATTTCTAATCCCTCAAACATCATTTGAGTTAAAGAGTACGAAAAATCAGTTTGTAGGACTTGGATTTGAGCGCCTCTTGTATCTTTAAAACTTAGATTTTTGATTGCAGTTTTGATGTCTGTGCCTGAAATTAAAAAATCAGAAGCGCACAAATTAAGATTATAAAAATCTAAAACTTTAGGAGTATTTAAATTTTCATCTGTTAATAAAAATTTACTATCATGAATTCGAATTTCGCTGGATGACAGAAGAAATTTATTGGGGTTCAAAGTCGGATTTTTCTGATCAAATTTATGTACAAAAACATCTAAATTTGAATCCGATTCGCCCTGATAACTTTTAATATGAAAAATAAGATCGTATAAATCGATATCTCCAAATGTGAGTTTATTCTCAGCAAGTTTAACAAAACTTAAGATTGATGTGTTTAATTCTGCTGCTGAAATCAAAGTTTCTTCGTAATGATCTTTTATGAGTATATTTTTGAGTTCTACATCACCATTAAACTGAAGCCCTACTTTTTCTATTTTAATAGCAGTCCCATACGTCTCATTAATTAAATTAGTAGCATAGTTTCCAAGACCTGTTTGGACACTTGGAATGGACAGTACAAAAACAAATAGCAAAAATAACAACACAAGGGCTGTTACAAATTTTATCAGTATTTTAAAATATTTATTGATACGCGAAATCTATTATAGTTAGAATTTACCTATTTACACTAAAATTTAAACTACCCAAAGCATTTATTTTAGTGCTATTTTTTTTATTTCTTTGCAGTCATCCTGTAAATGGATGAATTTAATAGTTTTTATATTATACAAATTAAACGAATATTATCGCTAAAACGTGTTAATGAGTTCAAAAAATACATACATTTTAGGAATTGAATCGTCTTGTGACGATACGGCGGCGGCTATTCTATGCAATGGAAAAGTATTGAGTAATGTAATTGCCAACCAAGCAATCCATGAAAAATATGGTGGTGTTGTCCCTGAATTGGCTTCTAGAGCACATCAACAAAATATCGTACCTGTGGTCGATCAAGCGATCAAACAAGCCGGAATTACGCTGGAAGATCTTAGCGCCGTGGCGTTTACACAAGGCCCTGGACTAATGGGGTCTTTGTTGGTAGGAACGTCCTTTGCTAAGTCATTGGCATACGGACTCAACATTCCTTTGATTGATGTCAACCATATGCAAGCACATATTTTGGCTCACTTTATAGAAAAAGAAGGCTCTGAAAAACCCGCATTTCCTTTTTTAGCAATGACCATTTCTGGAGGACACACACAAATTGTGCGTGTTGATGATTATTTTAAAATGACGGTGATTGGAGAAACTATTGATGATGCTGTTGGAGAAGCGTTTGATAAAAGTGGTAAAATTTTAGGACTCGGCTATCCTGCAGGTCCCGAAATAGATAAACGTGCAAAACTAGGCAACCCAAAAGCGTTCAAATTTACCAAGCCCAAAGTGGTTGGACTCAATTTTAGTTTTTCAGGGTTAAAAACAGCGGTTCTGTATTTCGTACAAAAAAAACTAAAAGAAAATCCTCAATTTATTAATGAAAACCTAAATGATGTGTGTGCGTCCATCCAATATACCATTGTAGGGATTTTGATGGATAAACTAAAAATAGCTGTTAAAGAAACAGGCATCAACCGTATCGCAATTGGTGGTGGTGTTTCTGCAAATTCGGGAGTCAGAAACGCTTTAAAACAAGCTGAAAACAGTCATGGCTGGACCTCCTTTATACCCCCTTTTGAATTCACAACCGATAATGCTGCGATGATTGCTATTGTAGGCCATTTAAAATATTTGAATAAGGAATATGCCGATCAAACTGTGATGGCTACGGCTCGACTTAAACTATAACTCAAATGCAATTATTTTACAATTCAGAGATGGATACGTCCATAAAAACTTTTAACTTTTCAAAAGATGAAAGTCGTCATATTGTAAAAGTGTTAAGGAAATCTACAGGAGATCTCCTCACAATTACCAATGGAAAAGGTTGGATATTTGAAGCAGAAGTGATCGTTCCAAACCATAACAAATGTGTTGTTAGCATTTTAAAATCAACTTTTGAAACTCCTAGACCCTATACAATCCATCTGGCCGTTGCTCCCACAAAAATGAACGACCGCTACGAATGGTTTATTGAAAAAGCGACTGAAATAGGCGTGGATATAATCACACCAATTATTTGTCAGAATAGTGAACGGAAAATCATCAAAACAGAACGATTTGAAAAAATCCTACAATCTGCGATGAAACAATCGCTTCACTCCTATATACCAACCTTGGCACCTGCCATTGGGTTTTCTGAATTTATAAAAATGCCTCAAGAAGGAACTACATTTATTGCACACTGCGAAGATGGAGAGAAATTAAAATTTAAAGATCAAATTGAAGCTAAGAAATCAATCACAATATTAATTGGCCCAGAGGGTGATTTTAGTCCTAAAGAAATTGAGTTGGCTTTGAAACATCAGTATATTCCTGTATCATTAGGAACATCTAGACTTCGCACCGAAACGGCTGGAATTGTTGCGGGGCACACAATTCAACTTTGTAATGAATAAACGCTGTTTATATATCTTTTTAATTTTAGGGATTCAATTTTGTGGAAGCCAAAACTTAGCCGTTTTGAAATATAATGGCGGTGGCGACTGGTATAGCAACCCAACAGCATTAAAAAATTTAATTCAGTTTTGTAATTCCAACATTCAAACGGCGATAGACATTAAACCCTATACGGTAGAAGTGGGCAGTGTGGCTATTTTTGAATATCCGTTTATTCATATGACTGGTCATGGAAATGTGGTATTTTCTGAGTCTGAGTCAAATAACTTAAGAGCTTATCTATTATCTGGAGGGTTTTTACATATTGATGATAATTATGGAATGAAACCCTATGTTTTGGAGGCCTTAAAAACAGTATTTCCAGACAAAGAGATGAGTGAAATTCCTTTGACACATCCTATATATAATACTGCGTTTTCGTTTCCTAACGGCTTGCCAAAAATTCACGAACACGATGGTTTGGCTCCCAAAGCCTTGGGCTATTTTCACGAAGGAAAACTTGTCTTACTATTCACTTTTGAAAGCGATTTAGGCGATGGTTGGGAAGATGCAAATGTGCATAACGATCCCGAAGTAGTGCGATTGAAAGCCTTAAAAATGGGTGCAAATATTATTAAATACGCTTTCGAAAACTAGAAAACCCATGCAGTTAAATCATTACACTTCTAAGTTTACAAAGCAACAGTTTCCAATAGTTTTAATAAGCGACAATGTATCCCATGCTGCCAATTTAGGGAGCTTATTTAGAACTGCCGATGCCTTTGGAATTGAACGTTTAATTCTTGGGGGGTCTGTTGTGGAGCTGGGTCGGAAATTTTCAAAAACATCTCGAGCAACCGAACACTCAGTAGTATATGAACAAATTGAATCCTTGTCTGGGAAAATTCAAGAATTAAAGGCCGAAAATTACACGCTTATTGCACTTGAAATTACAGAAAAAAGTATTCCAATATCGGAATTAAAACTAGAAAAAAAATCTAAAATAGCGATTGTTATAGGCGATGAAAATCATGGCGTTTCAGCATCTATTTTAGAACAATGTGACACTGTGGTACATATTGAAATGTATGGTCAAAACAGCAGTATGAATGTGGTTCAAGCCACAAGTATTGCATTGTATGAGTTTACCAGAAAACTATCAAAAAATAGCGGATTTTAAGTGAACACAAACCTTCTCAATAGCGTTGTACAAGAGTTTATAAACAAGCATCTAAACTCCAATATACAAGAATTAGTTCTAAGAGGAAGTCCTTTTGAGGGGCTAGATATTAAGGAACTCATTGAGCAAATTGAAGCAAAAAAAAAGTGTGTCTTAAAATTAAAAACATGGTTTGACACACCTGGAATTTATTATCCAAACAAACTCAATATAGAACAGACGTCCTCCGAAACTACTGCTCGTGTAAAAAGTGGATTTATCAAGGGGGAATCCATAGTTGATTTGACTGGTGGATTTGGAGTCGATAGTTATTACTTTTCTAAGCAATTTAAAACGGTTATTCACTGTGAAGTGAATACTGAATTGGCTGGAATTGCTACTAATAATTTTGAAGTCTTAGGAGCCAACAACATCAAAACACACGCCAAAGATGGAATTGAATTTTTAAAATCGTGTTCAGATTCTTTTGATTGGATATACATTGACCCCTCGAGACGCGATGCCCAAAAAAATAAAAAATTCTTGATTGAAGATTGCAGCCCAAATGTAATATCCTTTCAAGATTTGTTTTTTAAACATGCCAATAATGTGTTCATCAAAATGTCACCTATGCTCGATATTAGTGTTGGTTTAGCAGCCTTGAAACAAGTGAAAACTGTTTATATTGTGGCCGTGAAAAACGAGGTAAAAGAATTGTTATTTCATCAAGAAAAAGACTTTAAGGGAAACACAACCATTCACACTATAAACAGCCACCCTAGTGGCGACCAACGTTTTTCTTTTGAAATGCTAGCGGAAGAAACTGCAGATGCCAGCTACAACGCTCCAAAAGGCTACTTGTACGAACCCAATGCGGCTCTAATGAAATCGGGAGCGTTTCAATTAATTTCGGAGTACTTTGAAATTGATAAACTAGACCCACACACACATTTATATACCAGTGATAGAAAATTAACAGATTTTCCGGGAAAAACATATGCGGTTTTAAACGTTTTTCCCTACAAAAAGAAGCCTTTGAAAAAATCGATTGGCGGTTTAAAAGCCAATGCTAAAACACGGAATTTTTCAGAAAAAATTCAAGTTGTCAAAAGCTTATTCAAACTCAGCGATGGTGGAGATTTATATTTGTTTTTCACAAGTTCGAATGGAAAGAAAATAGTAATTGAGTGTCGGTTAGATTCCGTTTGAAACTCCCAAGGATCGTAATCCTTCAAACACCACAATACTCACAGCATTTGCTAGGTTTAAACTTCTTATATGTGGACTGTGAATGGGAATCTTATAGAGCTTGTCTAAGTTGTTAGCTACGAGATCTTTTGGCAATCCAACGGATTCTTTTCCAAATATAAAAAACAGATCGTCCTTATAATTAATTGAAGTATAACTCTGCTTCGCAGCACTGGATAAGAACACCATTTCCTCATCTTTATTGATCGCTAAAAATTCATCTAAACTTTCATATATCTTAACTGTAACGTGTTTCCAGTAATCCAACCCCGCTCTTTTGAGACGTGTGTCACTTAATTCAAATCCAAAAGGTTTCACCAAATGCAATACAGATCCGGAGGCCAAACTCAACCGCCCAATATTTCCCGTATTATTGGGGATTTCTGGTTCTACAAGTACGATGTTAAATGGCATTTTGTATGTTTAGTGTTTCTTTAGTGCTGCAAATTTAATGGAATTAAAATTGATACTATTTAAATACTGACATTTTATATTTCTACCAACATTTAATACTTGATGATACTATAAAATACTTTTTTATCGGGAAAATATTTAATATAAAAACAATAAAACCCTTAAAATCAATGACTTAAAGGGTTTGTTGGTGATCCCACTAGGATTAAATATCCAAAGCACTCCGCTTTGAAAATAGTACCAACAAAAAAACGCTCAAGCAAGCTTAGCGTTTTTTCTTATTGCACTATTTATTCGTGATCGCACTAGGATTCGAACCTAGGACCGCCTCCTTAGAAGGGAGGTGCTCTATCCAGCTGAGCTATGCGACCATAATGTCAAATTAGTCACGATTCTAGCGTGACGACCTCTAGTGTCGGGGTGGCAGGATTCGAACCTGCGGCCTCCACGTCCCAAACGTGGCGCGATAACCGGGCTACGCTACACCCCGAATTG
>Ga0209654_1001754_pt1 | contig 16315 bp, 18 predicted proteins | sample SaaInl1SG_22_DNA_FD_184646 | JGI IMG/M metagenome (GOLD analysis project Ga0209654, IMG submission 184646) | Marine microbial communities from expanding oxygen minimum zones in the Saanich Inlet - ESP_161SG_22_DNA (SPAdes) (version 2) | ecosystem: Environmental > Aquatic > Marine > Intertidal... | reverse complement strand
CCCAATCGCGGGACGTATCCGAGTCGTGATCCGAAACCACATCACCCATGTTGATGTGATGGTGGATAACGAAGGGCCACCGGCGCCAGACTCCGCCACCTCGGAAGCATTCCAGATGTTTACAGGCACCCGTAACGATTCCACCGGGTTGCATTTGGGCCTTGGGCTGTACGTGGTCCGGGTGATTGCTGAGTCCATGCACGCAGAGGTCACTATGCGCAACACCGAGCGTGGTGTGGTCGTTGCAGTGCTCGGGTTACGCACGCCCTGAGAATTGTCACAGAGTCGTCACATGAGTGTGGTGCAGTGTGCCATCAGCTGAGGAGCGCATGGTGACTGAATCAACAGAATGGACAGACTTGGAAAGGCGATTAGAGCTTGAGGATCTGTTTGACGAGCTCTACGAGACGGAGTTCGAGGACGATATGTTGATCTCGCAAAAGGTCAGGGAGGTCTACAAGAGCGCGCGTCCACCGCAAATGGAGCGCAGAGTGTATTTCAAGGAATTGTTGCGTTTGCAATTTGAGCTGATCAAGTTGCAAGACTGGGTTGAAGCCACGGGCGAACGGGTGTGCGTGGTGTTTGAAGGCCGTGATTCGGCCGGCAAAGGCGGAGTGATCAAGCGCATTATGCAACGCCTCAATCCACGCATCTGTCGGGTGGTGGCCTTGTCAAAGCCTTCCGAGCAAGAGCGCACACAGTGGTACTTCCAACGCTATGTCAACCATTTGCCATCGGCAGGTGAAATCGTGTTGTTTGACCGGTCGTGGTACAACCGTGCCGGTGTCGAGCGGGTGATGGGTTTTGCCAGCGAAGAACAGGTCGATCAGTTCATGCAGGATGCACCGGAGTTCGAGCGCATGCTCAACCGTTCTGGCATCCGCTTGGTGAAGTACTGGTTCTCTATTACCGACGAGGAGCAGCAATTGCGCTTTTTGATGCGGATTCATGATCCCATGAAGCAATGGAAACTATCACCGATGGATCTGCAGTCGCGGGTGCGGTGGGAGGACTACACCAAGGCCAAGGAGGAGATGTTTCAGGCCACTAACATTCCTGAGGCTCCCTGGTATGTGGTGGAAGCCAACGACAAGCGCCGAGCGCGACTGAATTGCATCGCGCACTTTTTGGATCTGGTGCCTTATCACGAGATTCCGAAGGAAACAGTCGAGTTACCACACCGGGTATTTCACTCAGATTATGAGCGCAGTCGATTGCCGCGTGAGTTGTACGTGCCCGAGCGTTACTGAGCGGCGGTATCAGGCGTCAAGTCTTGTTATGCTGTGGGGAAAGGAGTCTCCGCATGCGATTGAGTTTAGTGCAATACACCGCCGAGCCGTCGGTCAGCGTTTCTGAGTCGCGGGTCTTTCCGCTGATGCGTGAAGCTGTCGCCGCAGGCGCTCAGGTGATCGTATTGCCTGAGTGCGCCTTATTCTTGTCTACCCGCCAGTCGGCCTCGCGTGAGGCCGCCTTGAGCATCGATTCGGCCCCTGTCGCGCGTTTGGCTCAGTTTGCGAAGCAGCACGCGGTGTGGCTGGTTGTGGGCTCTCTTACTTTGCGGATTGAGGACATGATCAGGAACCGCTGTCTGGTGTTTGATCCGCATGGGCAGTTGATCCAGAGCTACGACAAGATTCACCTCTTTGACGTCCAGCTTGCCTCAGGCGAGTCCTATCGTGAGAGCGCGTTGTTTTGCGCTGGTAAGTCGCCTGCGATGGTGGAGATTGCACAGGTTCCAGTTGGATTGAGCATCTGCTTTGATCTGCGCTTCCCCAAATTGTTTCGTCACTATGCAAGTCAGGGTGCGGGTTTGGTGTTGGTTCCAGCTGCTTTCACCAAGACCACAGGTGAGGCGCATTGGCACACGTTGTTGCGGGCACGGGCGATCGAAAATGGGCTCTTCGTCGCTGCCGCAGCACAATGCGGCATAACAGAAGAGGGGCGAGAGACGTTTGGCCACAGTGTGGTCTATGACCCATGGGGTGCCTGTCTTGGGCAACTTGATGCGGCGCCTGGTGTGTTAACTGTGGATCTGGAGTTGGCTGCAGTGGAGCGGGCCCGTTCACAGATCCCTGTTCTGTCTCAAGATCGGGATTTCTGATTCAGTCGGCGCTAAGGCGAATCAGTTGCCCACGGGCTGAATCGGTCAGCAGATAGAGTGCGCCATCAGGCCCTTCGCGTACATCGCGGATACGTCCAAATTCACCTCGAAACAACCGCTCATTCTGGCGGATGCCGTTGCTGGTTTGGCTTAGCTTGACCAGCGTTTGCGCTTTTAGGGCCCCGACAAACCAGTGGTTGCGCCACTGTGGAAGTGCATTTCCTCGGTAAAATGCCATGCCGGAGGGTGCAATGGAGGGGTCCCAATACAGGAGAGGCTGCTCGAGTCCCTCTTTTTCCGTACCCTCACCAATCGGTGTGCCGAGTCCGTAATTACGGCCGTAAGTTATTGTCGGCCAGCCATAATTCAGACCCGCCGATATGCGGTTGATTTCATCGCCACCTTGGGGGCCGTGTTCATGAGTCCATAGCTCCCCCGTCTCGGGATGAAATGCAGCCCCTTGCGGGTTTCGGTGTCCGATGCTGTAAAGCTCTGGAAGCGCCTGGCGCCCAATAAATGGGTTGTCTGTGGGAACGGAACCATCATGATTGAGGCGGATGATGCTGCCAGCGTGATCCATGAGGTCTTGTGCTCTTTCCGGCTCGCCACGGTCACCGATGGTGAGGTAGACGTAGCTGGCGTCGAGCGCCAATCGTCCGCCAAAATGCCGTCCTGAAGTTCCTCCGTGGCGCATCCGAAACAGATTGTTGATCGCATCAATGCGATCGCCCACCAAGCGCCCACGCCATAATTCTGTCCCCATACCGCCAGCGGGATGCGGTCCAGCAAGCGACAAATAAACCCAGTGCCCTTGGTCGTCGCGCAACAGCCGCACATCGAACAGCCCACCTTGGCCATTCACAGCAATCGGTGGCAATCCTGAGATCGTCATCCGTTCGCCCGTGCGCTGGTTCAGTTTAATTAGATTTCCGTCGCGTTCGGTAATAAGAAGTTCGTCGTCGCTCAACCAGTCCATCGACCAAGGGTGGGTGAGTTCGTCCGCAAGATAGTGCGCTCGTACTGAGGTGTCTGCAGAGACAGCGAGGCTAAAGGCCACGAACAGCGCCAAAAGTGAGACAAGGATGTAGCGAGTGAATGGAAACATGGAGACCTCCCGAACAATGGAGATTGATGGGAATACTCTGGTTAATTTCAAGAATCGGCGTAGGCTTTTCGTCACTGCACGAGTGGTCTTATTTTGGAGGGATGTGATGTTGAAATTTTGGGTTATGGGTGTGAGTGCGCTTGCGCTGGTTGGGTGTTCTAGCTTGTCAATCGATCGGATGAATCATGGATTGGCGTCGGCCATGGGGCAGAACGTCAGTCAGTTGCAGTCAGCATTAGGCGAGGCGGTGGAAACCAGTAGCGACAGTGGGCAAACAAAATACCGTTGGTTCGCAGAATCGCACATTGAGCCCTGTCAGATCGAGGTGTGGGCAGATGCTGATGGCGTGGTGCGTAAGACCGCCTGGTCTGGATATGAGGTGGCCTGTCGTGAATTTGCCGAAGGACTGAACCGAGTCTTCCCAACGCAATAAGGTCGGCGCGGAAATATTTTGTGGGCGATCAGTCGGTTTGAGATCGCCCGCATGACGCGTGCTTGATTCCCAGGCTCTAAGCTTTCGCGTGCAATCGGTCGCGCAATCAGGTCAGCAATTTGTAAACCGGCCACGTTGGCTTTTTTTGCGATAAATAGAGGCTCCATCGGGAAACTGAGAAAATCAGTGGTGTGGGGTCCCATGGGATTCGCGGCTTGACGGATCCGTGACCAGTGCGCCAGCGCCAATTGATCTAAACGTTTGCCGCGGCTTTCGAAAATCACCTGCGTGCACAGGTGGCGTTGCTGTTGCTGATTTAACACGTGCTGGATGCGCTCCAAGCAAAACCGCATGGCGAGATCGTATGGATCATAGGGACGCGCATAGCGAGCCAATAGCCGCTGCTTGTTAATGCTCGCCGCGATGACACGGATTGGTGCAGCTGTCAGTAGCTCCAGGAGTGCATTGACACATCGGTAGTGGGTGCTTTGGTCTTCGAGCAGCCTAAAAGTGCCTTGTTTGTGGCGCATTTCAGATTCGTGCAGGACCACCTGGGTGGTGTTGAAAAATTTCAATTTGATGGCGTTAAGTTGTGGTAGCAAGTGGTCGAGGTAATCCTCCTTTCGGATGAGAACAGCGACCAGATTAAGTACTGGAAACAGCGGGTCTATGCGGTCCAAATGCGGATCACCTGACTCATCAATAAACACCACATAATCACCATCTGTGGGGGGTGATTTGGGCTGCCATCGAATGGCTTTTGGATCGCGCATTAGCGCGTCAATCCTTGGTTTTGAGGTGTCTTTATTGGTGCGCATAGTCACTCCTTTTACACTGAGCCTAGCGGGCATTGGAGCGATGTGGTGTTGCCCTGTTATTGACTGACAAAGTGGCAGGGCAATGACGGATGGCTGTGTTGCATGTGCGAAATTAATTGTCGAATTTTGCAATTCACCCTAGCGATTGCTGTCCAACGTTCTTATAATCTACACCCGCCATACTAATGCGTTTTTATGCCATTAAGTTTGAACGCCACAAGCGTAAACTGAATCTGAACAGGTAGGAACGGACTCGATGATCGAGATCAAAACTGGGCTGGATTTGCCCATCAAAGGCGCACCTCGTCAAATAATCGCTGAAAACCCCGTCATCAGTCGCGTAGCGGTGCTAGGTGCAGACTACCCTGGCATGAAGCCGACGATGCTGGTCCGTGAAGGCGAGCAGGTCAAGCTGGGCCAGCCGCTGTTTAGTGACAAGAAAAACGAGGGCGTCCTGTTTACTGCGCCGGGCGCTGGTACCGTAGTGGAAATCAACCGAGGTGATCGTCGGATGTTTCAGTCGGTGGTCATTGAGTTGGATGGTAGCGATGCTGCCGTCTCTTTTGATGCCCACGCTGATCTGCAGACGTTGCGTCGCGAGCAGGTCGTAGCGCAATTGGTTTCCAGTGGATTGTGGACTGCGATCCGTAAGCGGCCTTACGAGAAAATTCCGGCAGTCGACGCCACGCCGCATTCGATTTTCGTCACCGCGATGGATACCAATCCATTGGCTTTAGATCCCACCTTGGCAATCGCCAAAGACCCAGACGCTTTCGTTGCCGGCTTGGATGTCCTCGCGCACCTTACCGAAGGGCCGGTGATCGTGTGCCGCCAACCAGATGCCGATTTTGCGACCGGTAGTGCGCGAGTCGAGACCTTCGGCGGTGTGCATCCTGCAGGCTTGGTTGGTACCCACATCCATCATTTAGATCCGATCGGTGAAGGTAAGGAAGTGTGGCACTTGGGCGCTCAAGATGTCATTGCAATCGGTCGGTTGTTCCGCGATGGGCAGTTGTCGGTAACCCGGCTGGTGGCATTGGGCGGTCCATCGGTGACTGATCCACGGGTGCTGGAGACCCGTTTGGGTGCTTCGCTGACCGAATTGACTGCGGGTTCACTTGAGGCAGGTGATCATCGCGTCGTGACGGGGTCTGTTTTGGGCGGTCGGACTGCGAAAGATACGGGCGCCTACCTTGGCCGCTACCACCAGCAGGTATCGTGTTTGCCTGAAGGTACAGCACGGATTCCGTTTGGTTGGTTGTCACCGGGTACCAACAAACATTCGGTGTTGGGTATTTATTTATCCAAGTTCACACCCAAGAAACTGATTGACTACACCACCAACACCAATGGCTCGCCGCGGGCGATGGTGCCTGTGGGTGCTTACGAAAAAATCATGCCTTTGGACATTTTACCAACGCAGTTGTTGCGCGCACTGATTGTGGGTGACACCGACATGGCGGTAAAACTTGGTGCTTTGGAGCTCGCTGAGGAGGATCTCGCGCTCTGTACTTACGTGTGTCCCGGCAAATACGAATACGGCCCGATTCTTCGGGACAATTTGACGACCATTGAACTGGAGAGTTGATGATGTCACTACGTGCTTATCTGGATCGGATTGAGCCGAACTTCCACCCTGGAGGGCGATACGAGAAGTTCTACGCGCTGTACGAAGCAGTCGACACGATTTTTTATGCGCCGGGTTCGACCACGAAATCGACTGCGCACGTGCGCGACGGTGTGGATTTGAAACGGATCATGATCACGGTGTGGATGTGCACCTTCCCTGCGATGTTTTTTGGCGCCTATTTCCTGGGCCAGAACGCAGCAGAGGCCATCACGGCAGGGGCTCTGGCGCCTGAAGGCTTGCGTGGTAGCGTGATTGAGTTGCTCGCTGGTGCTGAGTATTGGCGAAATCCGAGTCTGTGGTCGAATCTGGTCTATGGGTTTGCCTACTTCCTACCGATTTATGCGACCGTTTTTATCGTCGGCGGGTTTTGGGAAGTATTGTTTGCGTCGGTACGTAAGCATGAGGTGAACGAAGGATTCTTCGTGACGTCGGTGTTGTTTTCGCTGACCTGTCCTCCGGACTTACCTCTTTGGCAGGCGGCGCTTGGCATTACCTTCGGAGTTGTGGTCGGTAAAGAGGTTTTTGGTGGCACCGGCAAAAACTTCTTGAATCCCGCGCTGACCGGGCGTGCATTTCTATACTTTGCCTACCCCGCACAGATCTCTGGTGATGCAGTGTGGGTCGCAGCCGACGGCTACACTGGAGCATCAGCGCTTGGCATGATGGCTGAGGGTGGAGTGTCCGCGCTTGCATCGGCCAACCAGGTGATTTCTGACTTCACATGGTTCGATGCGTTTATCGGCAACGTACCGGGATCAATTGGTGAGGTATCGACCTTTGCCATCATGCTCGGTGGCGCGATTTTGTTGCTTCAAGGTATTGCCAGCTGGCGGATTGTTGCTGGTGTGTTCTTGGGTATGGTCGCAACCTCGCTGTTCTTGAATGTCGTGGGATCAGACACCAACCCAATGTTCTCCGTGCCTTGGTACTGGCATCTGGTGGTGGGCGGCTTTGCCTTTGGTATGTTCTTTATGGCAACCGATCCGGTGTCCGCCTCGATGACTAACCAGGGTAAGTATTTCTACGGTGCCTTGATCGGCTTGATGGCAGTGTTGATCCGTGTGGTCAACCCGGCTTTCCCAGAGGGGATCATGCTGGCCATTTTGTTTGCCAACTTGTTTGCGCCGTTAATTGATCATTTTGTGGTGCAGGCCAACATCAAGCGAAGGGAGTTGCGAAGTGTCGTCCAATAAAGAATCCGTTCAACGCACTGTCGTCGTTGCACTGGCGTTGTGTCTGGTGTGTTCGGTGGTGGTCAGTATCGCCGCGGTAGCCCTACGCCCGGCGCAGGTTATCAATGAACAGGCCAATATGCAGATGAATATCTTGCAAGCGGCGGGGCTCTATGACCCATCGAAGTCTGTGCAAGAGCAATTCATGCAAGTGACACCGCGTTTGGTCGACCTCAGTACCGGTCAGTTTGTTGAGGGCATGGATCCTGACACCTACAACCAACGGAAGGCGTCTAAGGATCCGTCCATGAATCGGGTGTTGTCAGGTGATGAGGACATTGCCTCAATCAAGCGCCAAGCCAAGATCGCTAAGGTGTACCTGATCGAAAACGCCGAGCAAATTGAAAAGATCATTTTGCCGGTGCATGGCTATGGGCTGTGGTCGACACTCTATGGGTTTGTGGCGCTCGAAGGGGATGCCAACACAGTGGCCGGACTCGGTTTTTACGAACACGCGGAAACCCCTGGCCTTGGCGGCGAAGTGGACAACCCTAACTGGAAGGCGCAGTGGACTGGAAAGCAAATTTACCAGGGCGATGCGGTGGCGGTGCGTTTAGTGAAAGGCGGAGCCAGCCCTTCGGATACTTACGGTGTGGACGCACTTTCTGGTGCCACTTTGACCTCGCGCGGAGTGGATAACCTGATTCAATTCTGGATGTCAGATGCTGGCTTCAAGCCGTTTCTGGATAATGTGAAACAAGGACGGATCTGATGGCGAAAACCAAAGAATTGTTGTTTGACCCAGTCATTAACAACAACCCCATCGCGCTGCAGGTGCTTGGTATTTGCTCAGCGCTCGCGGTCACCTCGAGTATGTGGGTGGCTCTGGTAATGTCGCTGGCGGTGATCGCGGTGACGGCATTTTCTAGTTTGTTTGTGTCGGTGATTCGCTCGCAGATTCCAAGTTCCATCCGAATCATTGTGCAGATGACCATCATCGCTTCACTGGTGATTGTGGTGGATCAGATTCTGAAAGCTTTTGCTTATGAGATCTCAAAGCAATTGTCGGTATTTGTCGGGTTGATAATCACCAACTGCATTGTGATGGGGCGTGCAGAAGCCTTTGCCATGAAGAATGGACCGATTGACTCGTTCGTCGATGGAGTGGGTAACGGGCTCGGTTATGGCGCGATTTTGATGGTCGTCGCCTTCTTCCGGGAGTTGTTTGGCTCCGGTTCGCTGTTTGGCATGGAAGTGTTGCCAAAAGTCACTGAGGGCGGCTGGTATTACACCAACGGTCTGATGTTGTTGCCACCCTCTGCGTTTTTCATCATTGGATTCTTAATCTGGGGAATCCGTGCCTGGAAGACGGCACAGATCGAGCGTGATGAATTCAAAATCGCGCCTAACACCAAGTTGAAGGAGGCCTGAGATGGAGCATTTCATTAGTCTCTTTATCAAAGCAGTGTTTGTGGAAAACATGGCCTTGGCGTTTTTCCTCGGTATGTGCACCTTTTTGGCCTTGTCGAAGAACATTAAAACAGCGGTAGGTCTCGGTGTAGCAGTGGTTGTGGTCTTGGCCATCACTGTCCCGGTGAACAATCTGATTCTCAATGGCCTGCTTAAAGAGGGTGCCTTAACTTGGCTCTCTCCCGCGCTTGGTGATGTGGATCTGCGCTTCTTGGGGCTGTTGTCCTATATCGGCGTGATTGCAGCCTTGGTGCAAATCCTCGAGATGTTTCTCGACAAGTACGTCCCTGCGCTTTACAACGCGTTGGGGGTCTTTTTGCCATTGATTACAGTGAATTGCGCGATTTTGGGTGCGTCATTGTTCATGGTGGAGCGGGACTACACCTTCGGCGAGTCGGTGGTGTATGGCCTCGGAGCCGGTGTGGGTTGGGCACTTGCGATCACAGCTTTGGCTGGAGTTCGGGAGAAGCTCAAGTACTCGGATGTGCCCGAAGGTCTTAAAGGACTTGGAATCACCTTTGTCACGGTTGGATTGATGTCACTTGGCTTCATGTCCTTCTCTGGCGTCTCACTGTAAGGAGCACAGAACGTGGAAAATATGACCATCATGTTGGGTGTGGCGATGTTCACTGTGGTCGTTATCGGCCTGGTTGCAGTGATTTTGGCGGCCCGTTCAAAGCTGGTGTCATCGGGTGATGTCACCATCACCATCAATGACAACCCAGAACAAAGCATCAAAGTCGCCGCGGGCGGAAAATTGATGAGTACATTGGCTGACGCAGGTATTTATTTGCCGTCTGCTTGTGGCGGTGGTGGTTCGTGCCAGCAGTGCCGTTGTGTGATCAAGTCAGGTGGTGGAGACATTCTGCCAACCGAAGCGTCCGCGTTCACAAAAGGCGAAGCAAAAGCCGGATGGCGCCTCTCGTGTCAGGTGGCTGTGAAGCAAGACATGCAGATCGAGGTGGAACCTGAACTCTTTGGCGTTAAGCGTTGGGAATGCGAGGTCGTCTCCAATCCGAACGTGGCGACGTTCATTAAAGAGCTTACGCTTAAGTTGCCTGAGGGCGAAAACGTCGATTTTCGTGCTGGTGGCTACGTACAGTTGGAAGTACCACCGCATCACGTCAAATTTAAAGACTTTGAGGTGGAAGATGAGTACCGCGGAGATTGGGAGCGGTTCGGCTTCTTCAATCTCGAGTCGAAAGTGGACGAAACCGTAATCCGCGCTTATTCGATGGCGAACTACCCTGAAGAGCGTGGTCTGGTCAAATTCAACATCCGGATCGCTACGCCACCGCCAGGGACTGATTTGCCACCGGGGCAAATGAGCTCTTACGTGTTCAACTTGAAGCCAGGTGACAAGATCACTGTATTCGGACCCTTTGGTGAGTTTTTCGCCAAAGACACCGATGCCGAAATGGTCTTCATTGGTGGTGGTGCTGGCATGGCGCCAATGCGATCTCACATCTTTGATCAGTTGAAGCGTTTGCATTCCAAGCGAAAGATTTCTTTCTGGTATGGCGCACGGTCACTGCGTGAAGTGTTCTACCAAGACGAATACGACATGCTGGCTAAAGAGAACGAGAATTTCGATTGGCACTTGGCGTTGTCTGATCCGCAACCGGAAGACGATTGGAGTGGCCCGACCGGATTCATCCATAACGTGGTGTTGGAAAACTATCTGAAAGACCATCCGGCACCGGAAGATGTGGAATTCTACATGTGTGGTCCGCCAATGATGAATGCGGCAGTCATCAAGATGCTCAAAGACTTGGGTGTCGAAGATGAAAATATCATGCTGGATGATTTTGGTGGTTAACCCACTGGTGCACACCAAGAATGCCGCCCGTTGGGCGGCATTTTTCTGTGTAATGCTCTTGCTCACGGCCTGCAGCGGTGAGCTCGAGATGGATCGATTGCAAGGCAAAACCATGGGCACGACTTGGTCGGTGGTGATTGCCAACCCAATAGCCGCGCACGACCGAGAGGCGCTGCAGACTGCGATCGAAAACACCTTGGCGGCTGTCAACCGACAGATGTCTACCTACGACCCAGACAGTGAAATTTCTCGATTCAATCAGGCGCCGGTAGGTGAGTGGTTTCCGGTGTCTGAACTGTTTGCGTTAACCACTGCCAAAGCGCTTGGATTTTCCCGTATTTCCAACGGCGCTTTTGATCCAACCGTCGGCCCGATCGTGAATCTCTGGGGCTTTGGTCCTGAAGCGGGTCGTGAGGCAATCCCAAGCGATGCCGACGTCGAGGCCGCTCGAGAGGAAGTTGGCTACGACGCCATCCAAGTGCGAGCGCCCGAGGCACCAGGTGGTGCGGCGTTATGGAAGGATGCGCCGCGGCGACTCGACCTTTCGGCGATTGCCAAGGGACTGGGTGTTGATGAGGTGTATGGGGTCCTCGATGCGCTGGGCTACAGTAATTTTTTAGTCGAAATTGGCGGTGAAGTGCGGGTCAAAGGTCGGAAAGAGGGCCTTGGCTGGCAAATTGCAGTGGAGAAACCGACACGCGGCGAACGGCAAGTTGCCGAAGTGTTGGCGCTGTCGAATACTGCCGTTGCAACTTCAGGCGATTATCGGAATTACCGGGAGATTGATGGTGTGGCCTACAGTCACACTATTGATCCGTCGACAGGTCGTCCGGCCACTCACAATCTGGCATCGGTGACGGTTGCGGATGAGAGCTGCGCGATGGCAGATGGGTGGGCGACGACTCTGTTGGTTTTGGGCCCCACCGAGGGCTTCCAGTTGGCGGTTCGACAGAATTTGCCGGCAATGTTTATTGAACGCACAGCCGATGGCTTTTCGGTGAAGTACACACCGCGTTTCGAGCGGTTGTTGGCAGGAGTGACGGAATGATTGGGACTTTTTTCACTGTCTTTGCGGTATTTGCCTTTTTGATTGCGATTATGGCGATTGGCGTGATGATGGGGCGTCGGCCGATCAGTGGCAGTTGCGGTGGTATTGGTCGGATCAATGGGGAAGACAGCGAATGTGCTATCTGTGGTGGTGACCCTGAGAAGTGCGAAGAAGCGATTAATTCGAAGAGTGTGGTGGGCACCGTGTCGGTAAAAGATGCCTCCAAACGCGCAGTTGGAGTGACTGAATCGATATGATCGAAACCGATGTCTTAGTCTTGGGTGCGGGACCTGCCGGTGAGGCAGGTGCCATGAATGCATCCAAGCAAGGCCATTCGGTGGTGGTAGTTGATCAGCAACCGCAGGTTGGCGGCAACTGCACACACAAAGGAACCATTCCGTCCAAAGCATTGCGTGAAGCGGTTAAGCAAATGATCGACTTCAACACCAACCCGATGTTTCGAGCTATTTCAGAGCCTTGTTGGTTGCCATACCCGCATGTGATGGAGACCGCCAATCGGGTGGTCAGTGCACAGGTGCGAATGCGCTCAAAGTTTTATGCTCGCAATCGGGTGCAGGTGGTGCATGGCGAAGCTTCATTTGTCGATCCGCACACGGTGAGCGTTAGCGGCGAACACGGAGCAGAGACTTACCGAGCGGAGACGATTTTGATCGCCACCGGCTCGCGCCCGTATCAGCCGCCTGAGCTTGATTTCAACGACCCACGTATTTACGACTCCGACTCAATTTTGCAGATGCAAAGCACCCCACGACATTTGATCATCTATGGAGCTGGTGTGATTGGCTGCGAGTATGCATCGATTTTCAATGGTCTCGGCCTCAAAGTGGACCTGATCAACACCCGTGATCGGTTGTTGTCATTTTTGGACGATGAGATCACCGACGCTCTGTCGTATTACTTCCGTGATTCCGGTGTGGTGATTCGGCATCAAGAGGAAATGGCTGCACTGCATAGCAATGCCCACGATGTGGTGTTGGAGTTAAAGAGTGGCAAACGAATCAAGGCCGATGCCTTATTGTGGTGTAACGGCCGCACAGGCAACACGGAGCGCTTGAATTTGTCTGCTGCCGGTCTTCTCGCCGATGGGCGCGGACAACTGCGAGTGGACGGTCAGTACCGGACAGAGGTGCCACACATCTACGCCGCCGGTGACGTGGTCGGTTGGCCGTCACTTGCTTCAGCGTCCTACGATCAGGGTCGCAATGCCGCCAATGACTTTTTGGGGCGGCCGTTTAATTTTGTTGATGACGTACCAACGGGCATCTACACCATTCCGGAGATTTCTTCGGTGGGCAAAACCGAGCGTGAACTGACTTTAGAGCAGGTGCCCTATGAGGTGGGTCAGGCGATGTTCAAAGACATTGCCAGGGCGCAGATCACCAATGAATCTGTTGGTATGCTGAAGTTGCTGTTTCACCGTGAGACTTTGGAGATTTTGGGTGTGCATTGTTTCGGTGATCAGGCGTCTGAGATTGTTCACATTGGCCAAGCGATCATGAAGCAACCTGGCGAAGCCAATAGTCTGGCATTTTTTGCCAACACCACTTTTAACTATCCGACCATGGCAGAGGCCTATCGCGTGGCGGCGATCAACGGCCTGAATCGAGTGAGCTAATGATGCGAATTGTAGTCACAGGAGGAGCGGGCTTCATCGGCTCAGCCGTGGTCCGACATCTGATTGCATCGACCGATGCGCAGGTATTGAATCTGGACAAGTTGACCTATGCTGGCAACTTGGAGTCTCTGGTGTCGGTGGCATCACACCCGCGCTATACCTTCGAACAGCTCGATCTGTGTGACACCGATGCATTGACGCGTGCGATTAATGCCTTTGCGCCAACCCATGTAATGCATTTGGCGGCAGAGAGTCATGTCGACCGTTCCATTGACGGTCCACGCCCCTTCATTGAAACCAATATTGTCGGGACCTACAGCCTTCTGGAAGTGATCCGCGCATATTGGCTGGGTTTGCAGGCGGATGCGAAAGCGGCTTTTCGCTTGCACCACATCTCCACTGATGAGGTCTACGGTGACCTGCAAGGCACCGACGCGCTCTTCACCGAAGAGACACCGTACCAACCCAGTTCACCATACTCGGCATCAAAAGCCGCCAGTGATCACTTGGTCCGGGCATGGCATCGCACTTACGGATTACCGGTGGTGGTGACCAACTGCTCGAATAACTACGGCCCGTATCATTTTCCGGAAAAACTGATTCCGCTCACTATTTTGAATGCCATTGAAGGTCAGCCCATCCCGGTGTATGGCCGCGGTGATCAAATTCGCGATTGGCTCTACGTCGAAGACCACGCCAAGGCGCTGTTGAAGGTGGTGACCGAGGGTGTGGTGGGAGAAACTTATAACATCGGCGGACACAACGAAAAAACGAACCTGGAAGTGGTGCACACCTTGTGTCAGCTTCTAGATGCGCGAATTGCTGACAAGCCAAATGGTTTAGCCTCGTTTTCTGAGTTGATCACGTTCGTTACTGATCGGCCAGGACACGATCGGCGCTATGCCATTGATGCGTCAAAAATTGCCAATGCACTCGATTGGACGCCTGACGAGACCTTTGAGAGCGGGCTTGCGAAAACTGTCGATTGGTTCTTGAGTAATCGCGCCTGGTGGCAACGTGTGCGCTCAGGAGCTTATCGTGGCGAGCGTCTCGGCACTCTGTCCTGATCTGGATCAAGACCGCAGTCACTGCCTTTCGCTCAAATTTACCGTATCATCAACACCATGTTAGAAACGCTACTGAATCAAGCCTTGGCCGATGCACTGACTCCAACACACTTGGAGATCGAGAACGAAAGCCACGGTCACAATGTGCCAAAAAACTCAGAAACCCACTTCCGTGTGGTGGTGGTTTCACAAGCCTTTGCAGGTCTTGGTCGCGTCAAACGGCACCAATTGGTCTATAAAGCAGCCAGTGAAGCACTTGCGCGCGGTGTACACGCATTGGCGATGCAATGCTTTACTCCCGAGGAGTGGGCAAGCGATCCAATGCGGTTGTCCTCGCCGCCATGTCATGGTGGGATGAAGCGCGAGTCGCTATGAACAGCCCGTTGATCGTTGCCGCACTGTATCAGTTTGTTGAGCTGCCTGATTATCGCAGTCTGCGTGAGCCCCTATTGAATCACTGTATGGCGCATGGGGTGACTGGCACTCTGTTGCTGGCAGCGGAGGGAATCAATGGCACAGTCGCAGGCACCCGTGAGGGGATCGATGCCCTGAATGACTGGTTGGCGGCAGATGGCCGATTCACTCAGTTGGAGTACAAAGAATCGGCGATGGATCCAAACGGCGTGCCCTTTTACCGAATGAAGGTGAAGCTGAAAAAAGAGATCGTTACTTTGGGTGTGCCTGGGATTAGTCCCAAGATGCAGGTCGGGCGCTACGTGGTGCCCGAGGACTGGAATGCGCTGATTACAGACCCAGACTGCGTCACCATCGATACCCGTAATGACTACGAATACCAAGTTGGCAGTTTTCGCGGTGCGATCAATCCAGAGACCAGCTCCTTTCGGGAGTTTCCAGAGTGGGTTGCGAAAAATTTAGATCCTGCAAAACACAAAAAAGTCGCAATGTTTTGTACCGGCGGAATCCGGTGTGAAAAATCCACCAGCTATCTTCTCGATCAAGGTTTTGAAGAGGTCTATCACTTGAAGGGTGGTGTACTGAATTACTTTGAGCAGGTCCCGCATACGGAAAGTACCTGGGAAGGTGAGTGCTTCGTGTTTGACAACCGAGTGACTGTCAATCACCGGTTGGAGCCAGGTGACTATGACCAGTGCCATGCCTGTCGGCGGCCGATTACCGCAGATGACAAGGCTCGTCCCGAGTATCTGCTTGGTATCCAGTGTCATCATTGCATTGATGAACACAGCCCTGCACAAAAAGAACGCTTCGCGATGCGTCAACGACAGATCGAGCTGGCGGCTGCGCGTGGGGAGCGCCATGTCGGTCTGCAACAAGAAGCGTTGAAGCGCCGACAGGAGACGACTCGGCAGCAGCGGGAGGCACGTAAAGCAACACAGCGAGACGACAGCAGTCGTCAAGCCCCCTAATCCTGCAGGGGCTTAATCACCTCGCTGACGAATGCGTTGGCACCGCGTGCCACGTTTTCAGCCCAATGATCAGCCGCCTCTTCGTTGGCATTGTCGGAGATGTATTTGTGGCAATGGAAGCTGACTCCAAACATCCGTGCCACCTTGGCGAGCGCGTAAGCTTCCATGTCGACGATGTCGGTGAGGAGTTCCGGCGGCGTAGTCACAAAGTGATCCCCAGTGCCACAGGAAACGCCCTGACCACCTAAATCGATGTGGCCTGTGGTATCAAAAGGCGTGTGCCCCAAATCAAAGCCCAGGGGCCTGACGTCCATGTCACGCTGGACCAGATGATTGACCCGTACCAGGCCTGAGATGTTGGGATTCAGCGCGCCGGCAGTGCCGTAGTTGATTAGGTGAGTTGGTCGTGTCGCCAACACCGCCTCGGTGGCTGCAATAGCGGCATTCACCTTGCCGACTCCGGTATAGAGCACGTTCCAGCCGGCTACCTGGGCACTGGGTAACTCATCTTCCAATGCTACGACCAACAGCGTGTTGTGGCGTGTAATGGTCTCAGGCGACATAGGTTTGTAAGCTCCGCACTGGTGCCTTCAGCTTATCGCGCCCACCCAAGGCGGTCAGCTCGATCAAA
>Ga0209654_1001750_pt1 | contig 16353 bp, 20 predicted proteins | sample SaaInl1SG_22_DNA_FD_184646 | JGI IMG/M metagenome (GOLD analysis project Ga0209654, IMG submission 184646) | Marine microbial communities from expanding oxygen minimum zones in the Saanich Inlet - ESP_161SG_22_DNA (SPAdes) (version 2) | ecosystem: Environmental > Aquatic > Marine > Intertidal... | reverse complement strand
TCATGGCGTGCCCCCATCGGGTAGTCCAGTTTAAATGTTAGTGCATTTTCGGCCTTTGGTCCATCCGAACGATGCTTTCTGGTGCAGGCGGACGATAGCCCAATGAACTGTGTGGCCTGACGGTGTTGTAGTGAATGCGCCATTCCTCGATCAGGATTTGGGCTTCCTTTAAGCTGTAGAACAGTTCGCCATTGAGCAGTTCGTCGCGGAACCGGGCGTTGAAGCTTTCGCAGTATCCATTTTCCCAGGGTGATCCGGGTTCGATGTAAGCCGTCTTGGTGCCGACGGCTGCGATCCAGTCCCTCACCTTCCGAGCAATAAATTCCGGCCCATTGTCGGACCTGATATATTCTGGCGGACCACGCAGGATGAACAGGTCCGTCAGCGCATCCAGCACATCGGTTGAGTTGAGTTTTCGATCAACGCGGATCATCAGCGCCTCCCTTGTGTATTCATCGATGATGTTCAGTGTCCGATAGACCCGCCCGTCAGCAGTGCGATCCTGGACGAAGTCATAGGACCAAACATGATTTGGACGTGCAGGCTTGAGACGCACGCACGATCCATCATTCAGCCAGAGCCGTCCCTTCTTTCTTTGCTTCTGTGGGACCTTCAGCCCTTCACGTCGCCAAATCCGCTCCACGCGCTTGTGGTTCACACACCAGCCCGCATTGTTGAGCAGACCCGTCACCATACGATAGCCATAACGGCCATACTTGTCCGCCAGCTCTATGATATCGTCGGTCAGACGCTCCTCATCAGCACGGCCTTGCGGAACTTTGCGCTGCGTGGAGCGATGCTGACCAAGTGTGCGGCAGGCGCGGCGCTCGGATACGCCCAGCTCCTGCCGCACATGATCGATGCATTTGCGGCGACGTGAAGGGCTTAGAAGTTTCCCCTCGCGGCTTCGCTCAGAATGAGCTTGTCTAAGGTCAAATCAGACACCGCCCGCCGAAGCCGTTGGTTCTCCTTCTCCAGCTCTTTCAGACGAACCAACTGCGACCTTTGCATCCCACCATACTGCTTCCGCCATCGATAGAATGTCTGCTGCGTCACGCCGATCTGGCGCACCGCCTCGGCAATCGTCGCTCCTTGCCCCTGCAGAACTTCAACCTGCCGAAGCTTCGATACAATCTCTTCGGGCTTCTCTCGTTTTCCAGCCATCGCTGATCCTCCAATTTGAGGGATATCCTATCCCAGTTGGTGGACCACTTTCAGGGGGCTATTCCATATTCTTGGAGCGTATTTTTGCGGGCTGGGCCGATCGTGAGGGTGGCTGAGCATCAATCTTTTAGTGACTGCTTTATTGGCATTGGCGCTTAAATGTTGAGCAATCACAATTAGGGCCGGCATGAACTGCAGCTAGCTGTCGCCATCACCGCATGGTCGTCTAAGAGTGACCTCAAACCTGCTCTTCAAGACTGGATTGAAAAAGCTTTGATGCAACCCGCAGCGATCATTGATTTGCCGAAACAACAGCGTGCGCGTGGCAAAATAGCGGTCAGTGCAATCTGTGATGAATCCGGGCTGAGCCGTCTGAAAAGTTTGCGGCAGGAAGGCTCCTTCAAATCGGTTTTTCCTCGCACGACGCGTGGAAAAGTCGAGGCGGTGATAGTCAATACTGCGGGCGGGATCACTGGTGGTGATGAATTTTCAAGCAGTATTGCCGTGCACGAGGGCGCATCTGTAAGCGTCACTACTCAAGCCGCAGAGCGCATTTACCGCGCGTCAGCTTCAGAGGCCGGAGTTGTGACTACAGCCCTTTCGGTCGAAGAAAACGGACATTTGTTTTGGATACCTCAAGAGACTATTCTTTTTGAAGGAGCCCGTCTAAAGCGCACACTCAACGCCGAGGTGCATGCAACGGCAAAGTTCTTGATGCTTGAGCCTTTAGTTTTTGGCCGTGAAGCATCCGGTGAAACAATAAGAAATGCTTCTGTTCAGGATAGTGTTTCGATTAGTTCAAATGGCATCCCGCTATATCTTGATAAGGTCAAGCTGAAGGGTGACTTGTCGGAAATTATCGAGCGTAGTGGTGTCGCATCGGCAGCACGTGCCATGGCCAGTTTAGTGTTTGTAGATAGGCATGCAGCAGACAAACTTATAGCGGTCAGGCAGTGTTTACCCTTGTCCGGCGGGGCCAGCCTACTTGCTGAAAACGTGATGGTTATCAGACTTCTGTCCGTCGATAGCTTTGTCTTGCGGAGGACCCTTTTGCCTATCTTGGATATTCTGACCGACCATATGGTTCCCAAAAACTGGAGGCTTTAACCTATGCAATTGACCCCTCGTGAAAAAGACAAACTTTTGGTGGCCGTTGCTGCAGAGGTTGCCCGCAAGCGTTTGTCACGCGGTGTAAAACTTAATTATCCAGAAGCGATTGCGCTTATCACGGATGCCGTAGTTGAAGGTGCGCGTGATGGACGCTCGGTGGCTGATATGATGGAGGCCGGAGCGGAAGTAGTGTCACGGTCTCAATGTATGGATGGGATCGCTGAAATGATCCACGATGTGCAAGTTGAAGCGACGTTTCCCGATGGGACAAAGCTTGTCACCGTTCACAACCCAATTCGGTAGGAGACGTAGATGATCCCCGGTGAACTCTTCCCCGCAGATGGTGATTTGATCCTGAATGAAAGCTGCGAGGCGATTACGCTCATGGTTGCAAATACAGGAGACCGCCCGGTTCAAGTTGGCAGCCACTATCATTTTGCTGAAAGCAACAATGCCCTGACTTTTGATCGTGAGGCCGCTTATGGCCGTCGGCTTGATATTGCCCCTGGCACAGCCGTGCGGTTTGAACCTGGTCAGCGGCGAGAAGTAAACTTGATCGAGATATCGGGCAAGCGTCGCATTTTTGGCTTTAACAACAAAGTCATGGGAGATCTCTAATGGCTACCAAGATCAGTCGAGCAGATTATGCTGCAATGTTTGGCCCGACCGTTGGCGATAAATTAAGATTGGCAGATACAGACCTGATCGTTGAAGTAGAACGGGACTTGATCGCGGAACGTACCAGTGGCGAAAACGGCCGCACATACGGTGAAGAGGTTAAGTTCGGGGGTGGGAAAGTTATCCGAGACGGCATGGGCCAGTCGCAAGCAACCCGTGCGCAGGGAGCGGTTGATACAGTCATCACTAACGCGTTGATTATCGATCATTCCGGTATCTACAAAGCGGATGTTGGGCTAAAAGATGGACGTATCCACAAAATAGGAAAGGCTGGTAACCCAGACACACAGCCTGGTGTAGACATCATTGTTGGGCCGGGAACCGAAGCAATTGCTGGGGAGGGTCGTATCCTAACGGCTGGTGGTTTTGACAGCCATATCCATTTTATCTGTCCGCAGCAGATCGAGGATGCTTTGCACTCTGGATTGACGACAATGCTTGGTGGTGGCACTGGACCCGCCCATGGGACATTGGCCACAACCTGCACTCCGGGGCCTTGGCATATCGGACGGATGTTGCAGGCTGCAGATGCTTTTCCAATGAACCTCGCATTTGCAGGCAAAGGCAACGCAAGTAAACCAGAAGCATTAATTGAAATGATAAATGGCGGAGCATGTGCGCTAAAATTACATGAAGATTGGGGCACGACACCTGCGGCTATAGATTGTTGCCTATCCGTTGCTGACGATATGGATGTGCAGGTGATGATCCATACCGATACACTGAATGAAAGCGGGTTTGTTGAAACGACGGTCGCAGCTATGAAGGACCGGACCATCCATGCCTTCCATACAGAAGGAGCAGGTGGGGGTCATGCGCCGGATATCATCAAAATTTGCGGGCAAGAAAATGTGTTGCCGTCTTCAACTAACCCTACGCGTCCCTACACGGTGAATACCCTTGAAGAACATTTAGATATGTTAATGGTATGTCATCATCTGGATAAATCTATTCCCGAAGATGTTGCCTTCGCCGAAAGCCGGATCCGGCGTGAGACCATAGCTGCCGAAGATATTTTACATGATATGGGCGCCTTCTCGATTATTGCCTCTGACAGCCAGGCAATGGGGCGCGTAGGAGAAGTACTTATCCGTACGTGGCAAACAGCTGATAAGATGAAAAAGCAACGCGGGCGTCTTTCTGAAGAAACAGGTGACAATGATAATTTCCGGGTACGCCGCTATATTTCAAAATACACAATAAACCCTGCAATTGCCCATGGTATAAGCCACGAAATTGGCAGTATTGCAGAGGGGAAGCGCGCGGATTTGGTTCTGTGGAACCCAGCTTTTTTCGGCGTGAAGCCAGAAATGGTTTTGATGGCTGGTACCATCGTTTGCGCTCAAATGGGTGACCCAAACGCGTCGATTCCAACTCCGCAACCGGTTTATTCAAGACATATGTTTGGTGCGTTTGGCAGGTCCGTGGAGCAGTCTGCGGTTTGTTTTGTTTCGCAGGCCGCACAGGCAGCTGGCATCGGTAAAGAGCTTGGGTTGGCGAAACAGACGGTTGCCGTTGAAAATACGCGCAATATTGGCAAGTCCGATCTTATATTAAACAATGCCACGCCCATGATGGAAGTTAACCCTGAAACATATGAGGTGCGGGCAGACGGTGAATTGCTGACATGTGAGCCCGCGCAAGAGCTGCCTATGGCGCAGCGGTACTTTTTGTTCTGATGGTGCAATATATTTCAAATATGGTGCGCCGGGCGGGCCAATGGAAAGATGCGGTCGATTTGTGTGTGCTGAATTATGATGAACGGTTCTTACGCCGCAAAAAGATTGAGACAAGGCAAGGGAAAGCGCTGCTAATTGATTTGGCCCATACAACATCTTTAGAGCACGGCGATGCGCTTGAGACGGTTGATGGCCAGTTAATTGAAATTGTCGCTGCTGAAGAGGATCTTTTGCAAATTACTGGCGATTTGGTTCAGCTGGCATGGCATATTGGCAATCGTCATACGCCTTGCCAGATAGAGCAAGATTGCTTGCTGATCCAAAATGACCCAGTGATAATCCATATGTTGAAGCACTTGGGGGGCGTCGTGACGCCGGTTCGTCAACCATTCACTCCGGAGGGTGGCGCCTATGGACACGGGAGGACCCATTCTCATGAACATGTCGCGACAGCCCATGAACAAAAACACTGATGTTCTGACCCTCACACAATTACTTTCGCCCAGTTTTCCTGTAGGTACTTTCGCCTATTCGCATGGGTTAGAGACAGCCGTAAGTGACGGTATAGTAAACTCTGCAGACGATCTGCAGAATTGGCTACTTGATTTGCTACAGCATGGCGGCGCGCGCTCAGATGCGGTGCTGCTCAATATGGCATATGCTAGGGATTGCGAGGTTGTAGATGCGCAGGCTCGCGCGTTCGCCAGTAGTTCTGAGCGCTTGAAAGAAACAGACCTCCAAGGTGCAGCGTTTTGTGACACTGTCAGGGCAATTTGGGGCTTTGATGTAAGGCAGCTGACGTATCCGGTCGCTGTAGGCCGTACTGCTTGTTTATTGGCTTTTGATGTTGAGTTGACCACGGCACTTTACGTGCAATCATCCGTTGGAAATTTGATCGCCGCCGCAATGCGTATGTCAGTTGTTGGTCAAACAGAAGGTCAGTTAATTCATGCTGATTTGAAGCCACATTTTGCGATTATAGCGGAGGAAGCCTGTGGTGCTTCAATTGATGATTTGAACAGCAATGCGTGGATGGCGGATATCATGTCGATGCGACATGAAACACAATATTCGCGCGTCTTTCGATCTTAGAAGGAAAACTCATGATTTCTCCACACGGCCCTTTACGCATTGGTATTGGCGGACCTGTTGGTGCAGGAAAAACGACGTTGACGGCGTCATTGGCAAAACAGTTGCACCCACATCTGTCTATCGGTGTCATCACAAATGATATCTATACTCAAGAAGATGCAGAGGCGCTGATGCGTATGCAAATCCTGCCGCAAGATCGCGTGATTGGAGTTGAAACCGGAGGCTGTCCTCACACAGCGATCCGTGAAGACGCTTCAATTAATCTCGCGGCAATCGCGCAATTGCGTGAGCGCCACAAAGACCTAGAGGTGGTGCTTGTTGAAAGTGGTGGGGATAATCTGTCGGCGACGTTCAGCCCTGAACTTGCCGATGTCACGGTTTATGTGATCGATGTCGCTGCGGGTGAAGAAATTCCGCGCAAAGGTGGCCCTGCGATCACACGGTCAGATATTTTAGTGATCAATAAGACTGACCTTGCGCCTTATGTTGGTGCTTCGCTGGATGTAATGGACCGAGATGCCAATCGTATGCGTGGAGACAAGCCTGTCGTGTTTACCAGCTTGCGCGATGGCAAAGGTGAGGAAGAGGTTTTGAACCTGCTTTCCGGCATTGGTGGATTTGATATCCCGTAGAGTTATACAGTCTCTTAGCCGCGCTTGCTTGAATTACTGCTAAAAACAACTTCTTGCGTTTTATCAAACGACGCCCATCAATCACAAAGGCTGCCTGCCAGCGCTTGCTGCGCTCACGCCGATACACGCGCACCTCGCCGTCTAGTATCAGATGTGTGTCATCACGCAGCTGCCGCATGTCCCGCTCCTCACCACAACACTACGGCAGGGCGCACCAAAAAGTCTATCAAAGTGTGTGTTTAGGGGCGGACGTTCGCTGCGTCTAGCATGGAGGTCTGCTATGCGGACGAAGCTAGCTTTCGCTGCGGCTGCGCCAAAGTCCGCTCTGGAGCACTCAAGACCAATCATTCGCCAAGCTTTTTAGCGACAGGGTGTGATGAGATGCCCCTAACCGGGCAGTCAATTCTGCGAATAGGCTCCGATTTTCGAAGTCCGCAACCGATTGTTCACAAGCGCTTCTGCAAAGATAACACCCGCCGCGACACCATCGATAACAGGAAGCCCGAATTCCTCGCTGAGCTCCGCCATCAGATCGGCCATCCCTGCACATCCCAGAACGATTGCTTCTGTGTTGTCTTGCGCAATGGATTCGCGGATTTCAGACTTGATTTTAAACAGTGTTGCCGGATCGCCTTCTTCCAGTTTCAACACCGGAATATCTGTGGCCCGAACGCGCGCGCATTTTTGGGCAAGCCCGTAGCGCATCAAGTTATTCTCCAGACCGGGCACAGAGCGTGAGAGGGTCGTGATCACGCTGAACTTGTTCGCAATCATACTGGCCGCGTGATAGGCTGCCTCTCCAATGCCCAAGACAGGCACATCCACCAGAGTGCGTACCGCATCCAAACCAGTGTCATCAAAACAGGCAATGACGATGGCATCAACGTCGGGATGCTTTGCCACCTCGGCCAGCAGGCCAGGGATGCAGGTTGCGACATCTAGAAAGCCCTGAATGCTGGCGGGCCCATCTTGCGAATTCGCGGCCACGATCACTGTATCCGGGCGGGCAACGGCCTTTGCAGCAATCGCAATTTTGTCCGTCATGGAGCTGGTTGTATTCGGGTTGATCACAAGGATTTTCATGTCAGATCAAACCTCACCGCCAAGGTAGGCAGCCTTGATCCGGTCATCATGCAGTAGGTCTTTGGAGTTCCCTTCGATGACAACGTTTCCGGTCGCCATGGCGTAGGCACGATGCGAAATGCTGAGCGCCATGCGTGAGTTTTGTTCCACCAGCAGCACAGAGACACCTTCGTCCCGGTTGATGGCAACGATCGAGCGGGCGATATCCTGCACCAATTTGGGCGCGATCCCGAGGCTGGGTTCGTCCAGCAACAACAGCTTCGGTTTAGCCATCAATGCGCGCCCAATCACCATCATCTGTTGTTCACCACCCGATAACGTTCCGGCGGCCTGACTGTAACGTTCCTTAAGACGCGGGAAGCGCGTCAGAATGCTGTCCAAAGTGTTTTGGATATCGGCCTTGTCGATGCGGGTGAAGGCCCCCATCATCAGGTTGTCCTTAACGGACATGAACGGAAACACGCGCCGGCCTTCTGGCACCATGGCGATGCCGCGTTTGACAATTCCCGAAGGGTCGGTGCCATCCACGCGTTCGCCTTCGAACATCACAGAGCCGCTTTTCGGCTTGGCCAATCCGGTGATGGCACGTAAGATTGATGACTTGCCCGCACCATTTGCCCCGATCAATGCAACTGTCTCGCCTTGGTTCACATTAAGGGACACACCTTTCAGCGCATAGACATGATCGTAGTAAAGTTCGACGTCTTTGAAATCCAACATGGCTGCCATGGTCTACATCCCGATCTCGTCGTCGGCGCTGCCCAGATAGGCCTCGATGACTTTTTCATTATTTTGAATCTCGGAAGGCGTGCCCTCGGCGATCTTTTCGCCAAAATTCAGCACAATAATCCGGTCCGAGATATTCATAACCGCGGGCATATCGTGTTCCACCAGCATGACCGTAACACCACGCTCGTCGCGCACAGAACGGACCAGATTGACCATATTCATGGTTTCATCATGGTTCATCCCCGCAAAAGGCTCGTCCAGCAGCAGCACCTTTGGGTCCGTTGCAAGACCGATGGCAATGCCAAGCGCGCGCAAGCTGCCCTGTGGCAGGTTGCTGGCCTGTTCATGGCTGATCTCGGACATGCCAAGAAATTCTAGTAACTCGTCCGCATATTTTTCAAAGGCGGCCACGTCCTCCTTTGCGGTTTTCGACCCCCAGAAATACCCGGCAAGCGAGGCCTTGGCGCGCAGATGCTGCGCCACCACGACGCTTTCGCGCACGGTCATGCTTTTGAAAATCGTGGTTTCCTGAAACGTGCGTACCACACCTTTGCGAGCGACAATATGTGGCTTGAGGTTCGAGATACGCTCGCCTTTGTAGATTATCTCGCCGGACGTTGTTGGCGTGAACGAGGCGATCATTTTGAAAAGCGTGGATTTGCCCGCGCCGTTCGGGCCGATCACCGACAGAATTTCATTCTCTGCCACGTCAAAGCTGATGTCGTTGTTTGCTGTCAGACCACCATATTTCTTGGTGACATTCTTGACCTGAAGAAGGGGACTCATTTGTCACCTCCTTTGCCCAACCGAATGCTCAGCAGCCCGTTGGGCAGGAAGCGAATGATGATGATCAGTATCGTAGAATAGATCAGCATCTGGTATTTGCCGAACTCGAATAGCAAATCCCAGCCAAAATACAGCACCAGCGTGCCCAGCATCGGGCCAAAGACATAGCCAAGGCCTCCAAGGAAGCAGTTCAGCATGAAGTTGACCGAGTCTGCGACCTGAAAGCTGGACGGGTAGACCGACTGCGCAATCGATCCGAACATCGCCCCGCCAAGCCCGCCGAAAAAGCTGGAGATGGCAAAGATCACGATGCGGATGTAGGAAATATTCACCCCGATGGAACTGGCGAGTTCCTCGTTCTGTTGCATCGAACGGCACAGATGCCCAAGGCGGGAATTCACCAGCCTATAGAGCGCCGCATAGGTCATGGTCATGATGATGCAGGCGGTGAAGTAGAAGGCCATGCGCGTGTTCTCCATCGCGGCAAAATCAGGCAAGATTGGAATGCCGAATACCGATATGCCCGATGGCAGCGGGATATTGGAGATGCCTTTTGCGCCGTTGGTAATGGGCAGTGCCAAGGCGGTCAGCGTAACAACCTGCGTCAGGACCAGCGTAATCATCGCAAAGTAAACACCGCGTAGACGCAGGATTGGCAGGCCGATCAGGATCGCCACAACTGCTGCAAACAGCCCCGCAGCAGGTAGTGAAATCCAGAACGACCAGCCCGCCTTGACCACCAGAATGGCCGAGACATAGGCCCCGATCAGCGCGAACGCCCCTTGGCCGATATTGATCCGACCGATGTAGAAGGTCAGCCAGACCCCTGCACTGGCAATCGCCAGAAGCGCCACGGAGGTCAGGGTAAAGTAGAAATCCCAGCGCCCCGTTGCGCCAATGATCAGGGGCACGCCGACGAAAATCATGAACAGGAAGATCCCGACACCGAACAGCTGTTTTGAAGTGAATCCCAACATCACATCAACCCCACGGCTTGCCCATCAGGCCTTGCGGTCTGATGGCGAGGAAGATCATCAAGGAGACGAAGATCAGCAAATAGGTGATATCGCCGTACTGATAGAGAAGCGCGAGGCCGATGGCCTCCATGAACCCGAGGATAATGCCGCCCCAGATTGCGCCCGAAATCACACCGGCACCACCGATCATGACCATCATGAAGGCTTTGATTGATGTCGGGCCACCCATACCAAGGTTGACACCCGTAATCGTGACCAGCAAGCCGCCGACCAGACCGGCGAGCATCGCACCAAGCGCAAAGCCGATCATTGAATAGCGGTCCACATTCACGCCCATCAACTGGGCCGCAGTGCGGTCTTGGGCCAAAGCGCGCAATGCGCGGCCTGTTTTCGTGTATTGCATCAAACCAATGAAGGCGACGATGGACAAGATCGCCAGCACACAGATCAGGATACGGTCATACGGCATGATGATCCGGAAATCCCAGTTAAACACGCCATCCACAACCTTGGGGACACCGCGCTGCTTTTCGCCAAATACGATCAGGATCACAGCATCGAGAAAGAAGGCAATACCAGCAGCGAGCAGCATCGTGCTTTCCTCGCGGGCCGATCCTTTGATGACCGGAGCAAAGAGAAATTTTTCAATCAGGGCTCCAAGGATTGCGAGCGTGACACAAGACATCACAAGCGCGAGAACAAACGGAACACCCCATTGGCCGTAAAAGGTATACGTGACGAAACCGCCAATCACATACATCTGACCGTGTGCAAAGTTGAGGACGTTCATGAGGGCAAAAATCAGGGTCAGACCAAGTGCGATCATCGCATACTGGGACCCCAGATAGACGCCATTGGCTATTATCTGTTCCATGGAGTATTTCTTTCTTAAAAAGCCCCGGGCCAATTACAGCCCGGGGAGCTTCTGCTTGGGAAGAGGTCATAAGCAGAAAGGGACGTCTTTAGTCGACTTCAGCGACAAACAGCGTCTCGAACGCGCCGTCCTGATAGACATTCACCACCAGAGGGACGGCAACCTGACGACGCTGACCAAATGATGACATGCCAACATAACGCAGTGTTGCGTCACCGTTCATGTAGGGGTTTGGTGCTTCGAACGTGTCCATTGTCGCTTGGAACGCATCGACGTCAGTGATCGCAGAAGGATCAGCCTTCAGTGTCTCAAGGATATACTCCAACGCATAAACCTTGGTGTTGGACTCGTCGTTATACTCACCGAACATATCAGTGTAGCGCTGAACGAATTCATTCATCATCGGCGATGCAAGCTCTGGTGTGGACGCGCCACCGACAGAGATAAATCCGTTTGCCAGATCACCAGCACCCTCGGCCAAAACGCCAGAGTCCTGTGCGGTTTCTGTGGAGATAAGGCCTTGGAAGCCCAGTTCGCGTGCAGAACGGATCAACTGAGGTGCGTTTGCAGGTGATACACCCGACAACACAAGCAGATCAGGTTGAGCGCGCATGACAGGTGTTAGAACTGGCGTAAAGTCAGTCGTATCAACCTGATATGTGACGCTTGCAGACACAACCTCCATTCCGAGGGCTTCGGCTGCTGCAACACCACCGTCACGCTGGCTGAGCGGATCGGATTCGTTGGCCGCAATAAACGCAACGGTTTGCACGCCTTCGTTTTCCATCAGGTATTTATAGATTGCGGGTCCAGACTGGTAGTTGGCGACCATGCCCAAAACAGCGTTGGAAGCCGGTGCCTGATAAAGTTCCTTTGGGAACGCATAAGGGAAATACATGATACCGTTCGCTTCGGCTACAGGGCGTACTGCTGCTGCGCCATCGTCTACGTTTGGTCCGACGACGTAGTGAATACCTTCCTGTGCCATACGCTCCATGCCCGCAATCGCGCGCTTGGGGTCTTTCTGGTCGTCAAAGGATACGATTTCGATGTCATAGGTTGTGTCGCCGATGGTGTAGCCGCCGATTTCGTTGATCCAAGCTGCACGTGCTTCCATTGAGCGCTGGTTAGAGATGCCCCAAGCCGCAGCCGGCCCACTGGTCACGCCAACAAAACCGATTTTCAGTACTGGGTTCTCTGCGAAGGCAGCAGTTGCTCCGAACGCAGTCAGTGTTGCTGCAGTCAAACCCGCCTTCATAAGTGATCTTCGTTGCATGTCCTATACTCCCGTTAAATTCAATCTCGGCGCATTGTGCGCCATTCTTGGCCGGCAGTTTGATGGAATCCCCATGCATGCCGCACGGTCAGTTCACGATTGTTAACAATCTTTGTCAACACATTTGGTATTTTGGTCGACAAATTTGGACGCTTGGCCTTACAGTGATAAAAGTTTATGAGTTTACGGCTAGCCGAAACCAAAAAACTATCAGTCTTGAAAGTGATCTTGTGTCCTCTAAACCGCAGCAAAGCAGCATAGCTCCGTCGGACCCACATTCGGGATCAGATGAGAACTTTATCGTAGAGCGCATATATAAGGCGGTGATGGAACAACGTCTGGCTCCGAATACCAAATTGAGTGAGGCGCGCCTGTGTGAGACTTTTGGCGTTGGTAGGATGCGGGTTAGGCGCGCACTTCTTCTTCTCTCAAGTCAGGGCATCATTGAGCTTCAATCTAATCGCGGCGCGTATGTCGCCTGTCCGGATAAGTCCGAAGCGAGTGATGTGTTTGCGGCGCGGATGCTGATTGAGCCGCCACTTGTTCGACAGCTGGCGCATAATACAGGCAATATTGATTTGGCAATCCTTACCGAGCACATCGCTCTTGAGGACGCAGCCCGCGCGATGGGTGAGCGCACAGAAATCATCCGGTTGTCCGGCGAGTTCCATACAAAGCTGGCCCAAGCGACGGGAAATAAGTTCATCTTCCGAATGATGCGCGAATTGGTCACGCGCACATCGCTGATCGTTGGCCTGTTCGGATCATCAGAAAACGTGAGCTGTCCAGACGATGAACACAGCAACATCCTAAATGCGATCCAGTCACAGAATCCGGAAATGGCTGGACAGCTTCTCATATCTCACCTGAGCCACATTCAAAGCGGTCTCGATATGGAGGCACGCCAGGAACCTCAAGATGACTTGGCAGCTATTCTTGGATCGGGTTGATTAAGGATATGTCAGACCTCCGTCGGTAAACAGAGAACTTTGCTTTTTTTCACTGAAGCCCAAGCTTTAGAACGAATGGGTTCTGTCCATGATAAAAGCCGTCATTCGTGCGTCCTGCAGTATCGGTGACTTCGAGCCCAAACTTCAAAATGCTGCGCGGCGAATGAATGGCCGCTTCGAAGCATTTGAATTTACTTCCCCCAGACCTTCGCCAGTGTCTCATCATCGATGTTTACGATCTGATTTGCGTCAGGAAACCCTCCACTTGTGACGTCTGCAATATACTCGCGGTAGGCAGCGACACGTTCGTCCTGCAGCCTGTCCCGCTCTGCTGCAAAGTTACGGTAGGTTTTGGCGTGGCGTGGGGTATGGCCTCGGTTTTCGCCCAACAAATCAGCCGAGAACAGATATTGAGCGTCACAGCCTCCACCTGATCCCAGCGATATCGTGAGCATTGATGTGCGTTTGGTGATCTCGGTTGCAAGACCTGCGGCCACGACCTCCATTTCTACGGCGAACGCACCAGCCTTCTCGAATTCCTGAACTTGCGTCCAGATCATCTTGGCTTGGTCCAGTGTCTTACCAACAGCTTTGAAGCCACCCGTCCACGTAGCTTTGGGCGGCACAAGTCCAACGTGGCAGATGACGGGGACACCCTCGCGCGCAAGCGTCTCCACGACACTAGGGCTATAGCCACAATAGATCGACTGCGCGCCTGCCATCATTGCATCCATAGCATCGCGTAACGCCTCTGTTGCATCTGCGTGCTTGCCCCATGGTAGGCCAAACTGGAAATGCGTGTCGGGCACGGCTTTGGCGAAATGGGATCGTTCTGGCACAAAGGCTGTGCCAATCATGTCCATGCCAGCTTGCGCCGCGGCAATCGCTTCTTCCTCTCGGGCGACTTGTACGTAAGCAATTGTGCGTTTGCCTTTTACGTCACGCAAGTCTCTGACCGTCATGCCACCCATATCATTTTGCACCGTTTGTAAATTTTTTACGACGTTCGCGAATTTTCGCGTCGGATTCAGCCGTGCCATCATGGAAGGAGCCAAACCACTTATCCCAAGGTAATTCGAGTGAGCCGTAGTTACATTCAAAATAGCGGTGGTGCATCTGGTGGTGGAATGTCCCCAACTTCAGGCGGTTCTTGTCCTTAACCACCATGCCCTCAAACCCAGTGTGCGTCGTTGCAGCCGTCAGCGCGTAGTATTGCAGGTGGAACAGGATGTGTAGCGGGTGTGCGGCAACGAAGAAATGGATCAGCACCGACCCAAGAAAGATGAGGTGCTCGACCGGATGCATTGCCATCCCCGACCACGGACCAACATTGATATTGCGGTGATGCAGCGCGTGCACGTGTTTGTAAAAGAACGGAATGTGCAGGAAGCGATGTATCCAGTAGAAATAGAAGCTTTCCCAAACCGGAATCAGCAGAAATAGCGCAATAAACCAGACGGGGTGGGCGGCCCATGTCAGCATCGGCGCATAACCATGGGCCATGGCCCAGAACATCAACACCTCATAGAACGTCCAGACTGTGACGCCACTGGCGATGGTCCAGAATATGTTGTCGCGGATTTGCCCACCCAGCGTGAACTGCCGCCCGTCTTTCATCAGGGGCCGCGGGTCGTATTTTAACTCCTGCCCCTGTTTGGTTAAGGTGTAGAAATAAAGGTGCAGCCCCCCCGCCACGAGCGTCATCAACGCGACATTGCGGATGAACATTTCGGCAACCCACCCAAAGGCGAGGGTCTGGGTTTCTTCCAACGGAGGTTGGAACCAGTAGAATGAAATGCAGGCAATCGCGACGATGATCAATCGTTCGGTGATAAGGAACCACGAGGTCCAGAACCATGCAACCATAGCCATCGGGCGCGGCGGCCAGCTGAAAAAAGGTGAGACTTGCAGCGGCACATTCGGCGTGTGGTTCCAGCCCTTGAGTGGTGCGTCTGACATCGATCCCCTCCTGATGAAACAGCACCTCTATATAAGCATGGTTTGTTTGCCCTGAATAATACTATTAAATGATCATCATCCTCAATAAATCAGAGATAGAAATGCCACTAACCCTTAAATCGATGGACTATTTTACGACCGCCTTGCGTCATGGCAGCATCGTAAAAGCAGCGGCGGACCTGAACATCGCAGCCTCAGCGGTTTCCAGTGCGATTGATCAGGTCGAAGCGGAATTTGATCTTACCTTGGTGATACGCCAACGCGCGCGGGGGATAAAGCCGACATCAGCAGGGCGAGAGGTGGCTCGCAAATGCGAACGCTTGCTTGAGGATTATAAGTCTCTTGTTATTGAAGGAAAAGATCTGAAGCACTCACAAAGCGGGAACCTGAGGATCGGGTATTATGCCCCCATCGCGCCTGCGTTTTTGCCACAAATTTTTGACTCGTTCCTGTCCAGCCGCACAGATGTCACGTTAGAACTGGAGGAATGTAACAACGACGACGCACAGGATGGCTTGCTTGAAGGAACCTATGATGCCATTTTGTTTGTCACTGAAGGGGTAAGACCGTCGATCGAATATGACACCCTGATCACCGCACCGCCCTATTGCTTATTGCCCAAGGCCCATCCATTGGCGCGGGGTGATGCGATCACGATGGCGCAAATTGCACATGAACCTTTGGTCGTTCTGGACCGCCCCGTTGCCGCGTCTTATTATGAAGGATTGTTTCAATCCGCGACACGGCAAGCACCTGTTGTCGCCTATGCGAATTCGACCGAAATGGTGCGCAGTCTTGTTGCCGCGGGGCGGGGATGCGCCATCCTGAACATGCTGCCCTTAACGTCGACAGCCTACAACGGTGCGTCCGTCGTCGCACGCCCGATTTCAGATACCTTGCCACCCCTGACGCTGGCCCTCGGCTACGACAGCGCCCGCCCAAGGCGGATCGTTCAAGACTTCGCGCAAGCCTGCCGTCATTACTTCACCGCATCTGGACCAACGCGATGTGTGATCTCTAGCTAGACCAAGGTAAGCGGATGTTGGCAAATTTGCTGTTAACGGTAGCTTGGTCCTCAGACCGCTCATGTATGCGCTTGAGATAGTTCAGTGTGCCACTGCGGCAGATGATGTCCCTGCGCCCAGTCTTGCCTGTTACGCTCATCTCTAGGTACTGCTGACCACCGTCCTCAAACAGGGTCACATGCTTCCACATGAGGTTTAGGGCCTCTGTCCCGTGCCGCATGCCTGTATTAGCTAGGATCAGTACATAGTCCCGCATAAGGTGACGCATGTCTGTGGGCTTGCCTGATTTACCAGTCTCAATCCAGCTGGGTAGCTTGCGGATAAGTGTACGGCACTCTT
>Ga0209654_1001748_pt1 | contig 16363 bp, 12 predicted proteins | sample SaaInl1SG_22_DNA_FD_184646 | JGI IMG/M metagenome (GOLD analysis project Ga0209654, IMG submission 184646) | Marine microbial communities from expanding oxygen minimum zones in the Saanich Inlet - ESP_161SG_22_DNA (SPAdes) (version 2) | ecosystem: Environmental > Aquatic > Marine > Intertidal... | reverse complement strand
TAATTGTTTAAAAAATCCTGAATCGTTACATTCAGGATTATTACATGTAAGTATTTTTTTTTATGCCTATTCTAAGACAATATGAGTTTGACCATAACGTACCCTATGCCTCCTAAAACAATCGTGTAAGGCAATGCCATCTTAACCATTTTCCCATAAGAAAGGTTGATTAGCGGCGCCAAAGAAGACGTTAATAAAAATAAAAAGGCGGCTTGACCATTTGGTGTTGCGACACTTGGTAAGTTTGTTCCAGTATTGATCGCTATCGCTAATTTTTCGAAATGCTCCCTAGTTATTGCACCGCTTTTAAATGCATTTTCTACTTCACCTATGTATACGGTTGCCACAAAAACATTGTCGCTTATGGCTGATAAAAATCCGTTGGCAATATAAAATAACCCCGGTTGCGATGCAGGATCTTGATCTAGTGCCCACTGAATGATGGGACTGAATAAATGTTGATCATGAATCATGGCTACAATCACAAAAAACACCACCAATAATCCTGTAAAAGGAAGTGCCTCTTCAAAGGCATGCCCTAATTGATGCTCGTCTATAATTCCCATAAATGCAGTTTGTACAATAATTAAAGCCAACCCAATAAACCCAACAGGTGCTACATGCAATGCCAAACCAGCAATTAACAATAGCGCAGAAATTCCTTGAATGATAAGTGCATATTTTTGTGCATCGTTTCTTTTGTTATCTTCTTCTGCAGTATAATTCTCAATAATAGTTGCTGCAACTTTGGGTAACTTTGCTCCAAAACCAAACCAACCTGTTGTTTCTAAAAGAATAGTGGTTAGCAAACCTGCCCCTAATACTGGTAATGTAATTGGTGCCATTTGCAAGAAAAATTCAATAAAATCCCAACCTACTCGTTCTCCTATTAATAAATTTTGCGGCTCTCCTACCAATGTACATACCCCTCCTAGAGCGGTACCTACCACCCCATGCATGATTAAACTTCTTAAAAAACTTCGGAACTGCTCTAAGGTTTCGCCACTTAACTCTTTTCTGTCAGGCACACCATCTTCATTAAAGTCTGCAGATGTACTTGAATGGATTTTATGATACACTCCATAAAAACCGACAGCCACACTTATAAGAACTGCAGTTACCGTTAGTGCATCTAAAAAAGCAGAAAGTACTGCTGATAAAAACACAAAAAGTAATGATAAGACTACTTTGGATTTTATTTTGGTAAAAACTTTACTAAAAATATACATTAATAGTGGCTTCATAAAATAAATACCTGCCACCATAAATACCAAAAGCAATACTACTTCTAGATTTTGAGCTACTTCATGGTACGCATTTTTAGGGGTAGTTAACCCAAGCGCAATGGCCTCAATTGCCAATAACCCTCCTGATTGTAATGGATAGCATTTTAATGCCATGGCCAAGGTGAATATAAATTCACCAATAAACAACCACGCTGTTATGGTTTTTCCTAAAACAAAAAAGGAAAATACATTGAAAATTAAAAAGCCAATCATGGTCATCTTAAACCACTTAGGACTGTTCCCTAAAAAATTTTTAAACATAATCTGTATTTTATATTAATTGTTGTAGCGCTATTTCAAACGCTGTTTCACTAATTTTTGTTTTTTGACTGTTTTTTGCGTAGGTTTTTTCAAGCGCTTTTTTAATGATCTCAGAAGTATCTGCAAAAATTGCCTCGTCTGTCATTTCAACTCTTCGCTCCATAAAATAAGCAAACACTCTAGCCATACCACAGTTGCTAATAAAATCTGGAATTAAACTTACTTGCTTGTCGGTATTCTCCATAATAGAACCAAAAAAGATTTCTTTGTCTGCAAAAGGCACGTTAGCCCCACAAGAAACAACCTCTAGCCCAGAACCAATCATCTGATTAATCTGCGTTTGAGTAATTAACCTCGATGCTGCACATGGCGCAAATATTTCGCAAGGCAAATTCCAAATCTTTTCATTAATCTCATCGAATGGGATCATGTACTCTGCAACCAGCGTATTGCCTTTTTTGGCTAAGAAAAATGCTTTGATTTCTTCAAATGAAAAACCATCTTCGTTTATTACACCACCTTCTCTATCAATAATTCCAACTATTTTAGCCCCCATTTCTGCCAGGTAATAGGCTGCTGCTGCACCCACGTTACCAAACCCTTGTACTACTGCTTTTTTGCCCTTTATACTGCCTCCGTAAATGGTATAATAATGCTTTACAGCGATGGCAACACCATACCCTGTAATCATGTCTGCTACTGAATATTTTCTGCCGATATCTGGAGAAAGTGTTTTGCTTTCTATGACTTTAATAACGCCTAAACGCAATTGACCAATTCGATTGATTTTGTCTGCTTCTGTTGGCTTAAAGTGTCCGTTAAAAACACCTTCTTGCGGATGCCAAACACCACTTTCTTCGGTAATAGGAATTACTTCGTGAATTTCGTCTACATTTAAATCGCCTCCGGTTCCATAGTAGCTCTTTAACAAGGGAGCCACAACGTTATACCAACGTTCTAATACCCCTTTTTTTCTAGGGTCTTGAGGATCGAAATTAATCCCGGACTTTGCACCACCAATAGCTGGCCCTGAAACAGTAAATTTTACTTCCATGGTTTTTGCCAAAGAAAGTACCTCGTTCATATCCAGTCCTTTTCGCATTCTTGTTCCACCCCCTGCTGCACCTCCTCGTAACGAGTTAATTACCGTCCAACCTTCTGCTTCCGTTTCGGAGTCTTTCCAATTAAAAACGATTTCTGGCGCTTTATTTTCATAAATTTTTAATAATTCTTTCATGTATACTATGTTTTGATTCTTTTTAACTTTTTGTTTTAAAATACAGTGTTTACTAAAATAAATATAGACTGGTAAAGTTAAAGTTGACGCATCGCTTACACGGTTTTAAGAATTAATAACTAACGAATGTCCTGCAGACAAACTTACTGTAAAAAAAATGATTTTTAAAATAAATAATCGAAAAGAATCCTAAAAATTTAAGGAGAAACAATGCTGCCTGAAGAATGGTTTTTTTGAGCACCTGTAACGGATTTTAAACAATTAATTTTTCCGTTTATTTTTAACAACCCCAGAAAAGAAAACACCAAAGCTTCCTTAAAATTAATCAATTCATCAGAAACCAAAGGAATGGTATTTTCAGCAAAAAACTCAATTCTTTCTAACAAAAATGTATTAAACGCACCCCCTCCTGTCACCAAAACAGCCTCACTTTTAAAAATAATTTTTCCAATCTGAATGGCAATATGCTCTAAAAAAGTTCTTAACACTATTGCAACATCGTTCTCGTAAGCATCAATCAAAGGAAAAACAAACGCCTGCACCCACTCTAATCCCAATGATTTTGGCGGATTTTTTTGATAATAATCCAAGGCATTCAAAGCCTCTAGCAACGGGTAATTTATAGTCCCACTGGCAGCCAACTTTCCCTCACTATCATAGGGCAATCCAAGTGTATTCACATAATGATTCAACACAATATTTACAGGGCAAATATCAAAAGCAACGCGTTGGTTATTGGCAACAAACGAAATGTTAGAAAAGCCACCTAGGTTCAAGCAATACTCATAATCTTGAAACAGTACGTGATCTCCAATAGGTACCAATGGTGCACCTTGCCCACCCAGTTGCACATCTTGTGTTCTAAAATCATACACTACTTTTAACGAAGTTTGTTTTGCAATTTCAGCTCCACAACCTACCTGAACTGTAATTCCTTTTTCTGGTTGATGCAATACAGTATGCCCATGAGAAGCAATAAAATCTACCTTTGTAATACCGTAATCTGCAATAAATTGATTGATTTGCGTTCCTAGATAAGCACCATAAGAAAAATCTAACTTTTTGATCTCCTTTGGACTGCTATGTATTGCATTCTTTAAAAGAAGCATCCACTCTTTACTATAAGGGGTGGTTTGTGCGTGAATTATTTGAAAATTACTAGGTGTTTGCGTTTCAAATTTTACATACACCAAATCCAAACCATCCAACGAAGTGCCAGACATGACTCCGATTGCATAAACATACGTATTAATCATATCTGTAAAAATAATAAAAGTCTACTGAAAATATGTTACGAAATGGATATATTTGCAGTCCAAAATTATCAATTTAATAAAAATATACAATGGATTTTAATCTAACTGAAGAACATGTAATGATTCGAGATGCTGCAAGAGATTTTGCACAAACGGAATTACTACCTGGTGTTATTGAAAGAGATAACAAGCAAGAATTCCCCCAAGAATTGGTTCGCAAAATGGGCGATCTTGGTTTTATGGGAATTATGGTGGATCCTAAATATGGAGGTAGTGGTATGGACACCATTTCTTACGTATTGGTTATGGAAGAATTGTCTAAAATAGATGCTTCTGCTTCTGTTATGGTTTCTGTAAATAATTCGTTAGTATGCTATGGTTTAGAGGCGTATGGTACTGAAGCACAAAAAGAGAAGTACCTGACTCCATTGGCAACTGGAGCGCAAATTGGCGCATTCTGCTTGTCTGAACCAGAGGCAGGTTCTGATGCAACCTCACAAGCTACTACAGCTATTGATAAAGGAGATCATTATGTAATTAACGGAACTAAAAACTGGATTACCAATGGTGGTCGTTCTGATGTTTATCTTGTAATTGCACAAACCGATAGAGAAAAAGGACACAGAGGAATCAACGCATTTATCGTAGAAAAAGGCATGGAAGGTTTTCATATTGGCCCTAAAGAAGATAAATTAGGAATTCGCGGATCAGACACACATACCCTACAATTTAATGATGTTAAAGTGCCTAAAGAAAATAGGATTGGTGAAGACGGCTTTGGGTTTAAATTCGCCATGAAAACACTTTCTGGTGGTAGAATTGGTATTGCTGCCCAAGCCTTAGGTATCGCTTCTGGAGCGTATGAACTAGCGTTAAAATATTCCAAAGAACGTAAAGCTTTTGGTACAGAAATATGCAATCATCAAGCCATTGCTTTTAAATTGGCAGACATGTATACAGAAATTGAAGCAGCACGAATGTTAGTCATGAAAGCGGCTTGGCAAAAAGACCGTAACGAAAATTATGACATGGCTTCTGCAATGGCAAAATTGTACGCGTCTAAAGTGGCTATGGAACAAACCGTAGAAGCTGTTCAAATTCATGGTGGAAATGGGTTTGTAAAAGAATATCACGTAGAACGCTTAATGCGTGATGCAAAAATTACTCAGATTTATGAAGGTACCTCTGAAATTCAGAAAATTGTAATTTCTAGAGGGGTTATCAAAGGATAATTCATACATCATATAGATATCAAAAATCCATCTTTATACGAAGGTGGATTTTTTTTTACACAACCTTTCTGGTCAGACTTGAAGTGTCTCTTAAGCAAAGTCGAAAGGCATTCGCTTTTTTCAAAAGAAAAAAAGCCCAAACAAATGCTAAAATTCTTTGTGTGCTATTCCTATTAATGTAGTCCTTCGAAATCAACCTTATAGAGTTGCAATCCAGATCCTGGAGAAATCGTTTTGAGGTACTGTCGATCATTATCCTCTTTCAAAGAGTTTTCAATAACAGACAAAGAAAGATTTCCTTTACCCAGCTCAACCAAAGCAGCCATCATCAATCGAATTTGATATCTTAAAAATCCTTTTCCTTTTACACGCAATACATAAGACTGCTTTGGAAAAAAACTAGCCGTCAATAGGGTATTCTCTACAATTTCACAACACTCAATCGTGCGTTTAAAAATAGTTTTTTCAGAGGGCTTGGTACAGTATTTATGGAAATAATGGGTGCCTTCAAAAAGCTTGGCGCCTTTTTGCATTTGGGCAATGTCTAAATTAGTGGCGAGATTCACCATAAAAGGAGCAGCAAAAGGATGATTCTCTATACCAAATGAAAAATAATAATGATACTCTTTTACCTTAGGCGCATTAATAATAGTAAAAGTTAACGCCACTTCTACGAATGATTTTGCTCTAAAATCTGGAGGAAAATTAGCATTTAGCGCTGGTAAAAACTCCTTTTCAGAAAGCGCCTTAGTTACAAATAACTGAAAAACATACCCTGTTGCAGATACTTTTGCGTCTGTCCTACCAACACCTATGGTCTTATAATCAGCGGTTTGTATTACAAAAGACAAACTTTTATCTACCATGTCATGCAAGGTTTTTGCATTGGTCTGTTTTTGCCAACCTGAAAAACGGAAACCAAGAAATTCTAAAGAAATTAGATAACTTTTTACATATTTCATAGGTGTAAAAGTACAATAATTACATTTTTTTTATAAAAAGTGCATTTTTATGAATATCCTAAAATTTTTATCCATTTTTTTATAAACCTCATAATCCGACCCCTAAAAAACCATTAAAATGTATTTATAAAAATATAACCCCCTTTTTTTTGAGGGTATATATATTAAAATATACCTATTTTAAAACACACCCCCTTAAAATATGAATATTAATCTATACATTTACACCGTTCAACAAAATAAAAACTAAAAGAACATTATCATGAAAAAAATTATTTTTACACTAGTATTGGTTTCAAGTTTTTTAACCAATGCACAAGAAAAGGAAACAAAAACATTTACGTTAAGCGGAAGCATAGATACGTATTTTAGAGGGAACATCAGTGGGGGCAATTTTGATACGGCACCTGGAAGTTCTTTTGCAAATAATCCTGGATTTGCGCTTGGAATGATCAATTTAATTGCAGGCTATGAAGGAGAAAAAGTAGGTTTTGTTGCAGATATGGTGTATGGACCAAGAGGTGCAGATGCTGTATTTAATTCAGTGGGCAACTCCTCTTCTATCGTAAACCAACTTTATGCCTATTGGAAAGTAAGCGATAAGGTAACCTTAACCATTGGTAACTTTAATACCTTTTTAGGATATGAGGTAATTTCTCCAACTGCCAATTTTAACTACAGTACTTCGTATTTATTTTCTTACGGACCTTTTAGTCATACAGGAATTAAAGCAGACTTCGATTTAGGAGGTGATACTTCTTTAATGTTAGCTGTTATGAATCCTACTGATGCTACTGAATACAATCCAAACGGAAGTTATGCATTTGGAGCACAATTGGGCTTTTCTGGACAGTTTGTAAACTTTTTATACGACCAAGGTGCTTATGAAATAGACTTTACAGGAGGTTTTGACCTCTCTGACACATTCTTTCTAGGCGTAAACGCTGCCTATTTCTCTGGAGATGATGCTCCTGGATTTTATGGAGCTGCATTATACCCACAGATTGCTACATCTGATGCTTTTAAAATTGGTTTAAGAACTGAATATTTTGTAGAGGATGGAGACTTTGGCGCTATTGGTACAGGAGTCGCAGATTCTTCAGTATTTGCTACTACGTTAACAGGAAACTACACGATTGGTTCATTAACCATAATCCCTGAACTTAGATTAGACTCTGCTTCAGAAGCTGCTTTTGTTGGAGATAAAGCATTAAGTTCATTTGCCTTGGCTGCAGTATATGCTTTTTAAACAAAAAAATTAATAATAAATCAAACACAATGAAAAAAATTGAAGCAATTATTAGAAAATCAAAATTCAAAGCCGTTAAAGAGGCGTTGCATGAAGTTGATGTTAACTTTTTTTCATACTGGGATGTAACCGGTTTAGGAAATGAAAAAGAAGCACACGTCTATAGAGGAGTTAGCTACAGTACTAGCGATATTCAAAGAAGATACCTTTCTATTGTCGTAAACGATGATTTTGAAGAAATTACAATCAATGCACTATTAAAATCTGCTGCTACTGGTGAAGTTGGAGACGGAAAAATATTTGTGTCAGATATCTCAGAAGCATACAGAATTAGAACGGGTGAAAAAGGTGGAGAAACATTAAAAAAAATATCAAAATAAAACAAAATGGAAGGATTATTTACAGCAAATAATGTATGGATGATGATCTGTACAGCTCTAGTTTTCTTTATGCATACAGGATTTGCATTTTTAGAAATAGGATTAACAAGACAAAAAAATACAATTAACATATTATTTAAAAATATATTCATCATTACTGTCGGTTTATTACTTTATTACATCGGCGGATTTAACCTAATGTACCCTGGTTTCGCTGAAGGTTCTGCTGGCTTCTTAGACTTTGCTGGCTTTGGAATTGCAGCACCAGAAAATGGAATGACAACAGCATATGCCGATGGTGGGTATACTTGGTGGACAGACTTCTTATTTCAAGGAATGTTTGCTGCAACTGCTGCTACAATCGTATCTGGTGCCGTTGCCGAACGTATGAAAATTGGTCCATTTATGATATTCACAGTTATTTATGTTGGTCTAGTATACCCTATTGCTGGGTCTTGGAAATGGGGTGGTGGATTTTTAGACCAACTTGGATTTTATGACTTTGCAGGATCTACCCTTGTACACTCTGTAGGGGGATGGGCTGCCTTAGTTGCTGTTTGGTTGCTATGAGCTAGAATTGGAAAATTTAAAAATGGGAAGCCACAAGCAATTCCAGGACACAACATCCCTTTAGCTACAGCTGGTGTATTAGTTTTATGGTTAGGATGGTTTGGTTTTAACGGAGGCTCTGTACTCTCTGCAGACCCAGAACTTACCTCTTTAACATTAGTAACTACCTGTTTGGCTGCCGCTGCTGGTGGAGTTGTTGCTGCGTTTGTATCTTTCTTAAAATACAAGAACTTAGACCTTACCATGTTTTTAAATGGTATACTAGGTGGTTTAGTAGGTATTACTGCTGGGGCTGATGTTATGACCCCAGAAAGTGCTATTATTATTGGAGGTATTGCTGGTGCATTAATTGTTTTTGCAGTTGCTTTTGTAGACACTATAAAATTAGATGATCCTGTGGGTGCAATTGCCGTTCATTTAATTTGTGGTATTTGGGGAACTTTAGCTGTTGGAATTTTTTCTACAAACCCAGAACATACATTCTTAATACAGTTAACAGGTGTGGCTTGTTATGCTGCTTTTTGTTTAACAACGTCTTTCTTAATTATTTTTACATTAAAGAAAGTAGTGGGAATTAGAGTAAGTGAAAAAGAAGAATTAGAAGGGCTAGATGTTCACGAACATGGTATGGATGCGTATTCCGATTTTAGATTAAACGAAGATTAATTTCTTAATTTACTACAAAAAAGGCTTTACACAGTGTGTGTAAAGCCTTTTTTTTGATTTTTATGAATATCTTAAATTTGATTGATGTAAATTACAATAACTACATTTTTAATATCGTAATTTTATTTTCGCCATAAAAATTACAACTAAATCCTCATATCCTTAAATTATTGCTAACAAAATGCATAAATTTGTAAACTTAATTTAATTTGATATGGAGAAACAAGGACTTTATTTACCCGAATTTGAACACGAAAATTGTGGTGCTGGTTTTATATGTAATTTGAATGGTGAAAAGACAAATCAAATTATTCACGATGCCTTAGAAATACTAGTAAAACTAGAACATAGAGGAGGTATCAGTGCAGACGGTAAAACCGGAGATGGTGCTGGATTATTAATAGACATTCCGCATGAATATTTTGTAAGGGTTTGCGATTTTACGCTTCCAAAACAACGAAATTATGCAGTTGGAATGGTTTTTCTTCCTAAAATTTCCAATCAATATCAATTCTGTAAAACAACGTTCGAGCAAGAAATAGAAGAACAAGGACTATCTGTCATTGGCTGGAGAATAGTGCCTGTAGACAGTACCCAATTGGGTGAAATCGCAAAGGCTTCAGAGCCTAATATAGAGCAAATATTTGTAGAAAAACCAAAAGATATTGATGAAGCTACTTTTAAAACAAAATTATATGCTGCAAGAAAAATAGCCGAGCATGGCATCCGTAATTCTAAAATTTCTGAAAGTCAGTATTTTTACGTTCCAAGTTTATCCATAACCACCATAATCTATAAAGGAATCATTATTCCAGAAGACATAGGCCGCTACTACAAAGATTTACAAGAAATAGACTTAGTAACTCGTTTGGCATTAGTGCACCAACGTTTTTCTACCAACACCATGCCAACATGGGAACTTGCACAACCCTTTAGACACATGTGCCAAAATGGGGAAATCAATACCCTAAGAGGTAATGTGAGTAGAATGCGTGTTCGAGAAGAAATCATGAAAAGTGATGTCTTTGGACCTCAAATTGATAAATTATTTCCAATTATATTGCCTGGTAAATCCGATTCTGCTTCTATGGATATGGTAGTAGAATTACTCACACATACTGGAAGATCGCTACCAGAAATTATGATGATGATGATTCCTGAAGCTTGGGAAAAGCATGCAACCATGTCTAAAGAGCGCAAAGCGTTCTATGAATACAATGCTTGTATCATGGAGCCCTGGGATGGCCCAGCCTCTGTGCCTTTTACAGACGGAGATTATATTGGTGCTTTACTAGATAGAAATGGATTAAGACCCTCTAGATATACGGTTACCAAAAGTGGTAAATTAATCATGTCTTCAGAAATTGGTGTTGTAGATATAGATCCTTCAGATATTGCAAAACATGGACGATTAGAACCAGGAAAAATGTTCTTGGTAGACATGAATGAAGGAAGAATTATAGAGGACAAAGAAATTAAAAGTAAAATTGTTGGCGAAAGACCTTACCAAGAATGGTTAGAAAAAACACGTTTGCATTTAAAAGATGTGCCTTATAGCAACCAAACCTGTCCTATTGAAACAATCGATATAAAAACAAGACAACGTCTATTTAACTATACTTTCGAAGACATACAAGAGGTAATCACCCCAATGGCACAAGTGGGTAAAGAGGCACTAGGCTCTATGGGAATAGATACTCCACTTGCTGTTTTATCAGACAGGCCTCAATTAATCTCGAACTACTTTAAACAATTATTTGCACAAGTCACCAATCCGCCATTAGATGGTATTCGAGAAAATATAGTTACAGATATTAGTCTAAACTTAGGTAAAGATATAAATATATTTAGCATTACTGAACGACAATGTAGAAAATTAAGAATTCAGAATCCAGTAATTTCTAATGCCGATTTAGAAAAAATCAGAACCATAGACATCGAAAGTTTTAGTGCAGCAACAATTCAGATTCTTTACCCTAAAAAAGAGGGGTTAAACGGATTGGAAAATGCACTAGAAAATGTAATTACTCAAGTAGAAAAAGCCCTAGATGCTAAGAAAAACATCATCATTCTTTCAGACAGAGGGGTTAATCAAGACTTGGCTCCTATACCTGCTTTATTGGCTTGCTCTTTTGTAAACCATCAATTAAACAGGTTGCGTAAACGTTCTTACTTTGATATTATTATAGAATCTGCAGAACCACGTGAACCCCATCATTTTGCAACTTTATTTGGTTATGGCGCAAGTGCTATAAATCCATATATGGTAAATGAAATCATTAGAATGCAAGTTAAAGAGGGCTTTATCACGGATATGGATGAACAAGAAGCAGTTGATAATTTTAATACTGCTATTGGTAAAGGGTTGCTGAAAGTGATGAATAAAATCGGAATTTCTACATTGCATTCATATAGAGGTTCTCAGATTTTCGAAATTGTTGGATTTAACTCACAATTTGTAGAAAAATACTTTCCATATACCGCTTCAAGAATTGAAGGTATTGGCTTATATGAAATCGAAAAAGAAATTGATCAACGTTATAAACAAGCCTACCCAGACAATCAAATTGATAAAAATTTAGGCTTAAATATTGGAGGAGATTATAGATGGAGAAGAAATGGAGAACGCCATTTATTTAACCCTACTACAGTTTCTAAATTGCAACAAGCTGTGCGTTTAAGCGATCAAAAAAGCTACGATGTTTATGCGAAAGCAATCAATGAACAAGCAGAGAGTTTAATGACCATTAGAGGGCTGTTCGAATTTGACAACTTAGATCCAATTCCATTAGACGAAGTAGAACCTTGGACAGAAATTGTAAAGCGATTTAAAACAGGGGCAATGTCTTACGGATCCATCTCTAAAGAAGCACACGAAAATTTAGCCATTGCAATGAACAGGATTGGAGGAAAATCAAATTCTGGTGAAGGTGGAGAAGATAGAAAGCGTTTTCAAAAAGATAGTAATGGTGACAGTAGAAATTCTGCCATAAAGCAAGTTGCTTCAGGTAGATTTGGAGTTACCTCGCATTATTTAACAAATGCCAAAGAAATTCAAATAAAAATGGCACAAGGTGCCAAACCTGGAGAGGGTGGTCAATTGCCTGGTTACAAAGTATTACCATGGATTGCCAATGCAAGAAATTCAACTCCTTTTGTTGGTTTAATCTCTCCCCCACCACACCATGATATTTACTCTATAGAAGATCTAGCTCAACTTATTTTTGATTTAAAAAATGCAAATAGAGAAGCACGTATTAATGTAAAACTTGTTTCTGAAGTGGGTGTAGGGACCATTGCAGCTGGTGTTGCAAAAGCAAAAGCAGATGTAGTCTTAATATCGGGTTATGATGGTGGTACTGGTGCATCACCACTAACTTCATTAAAGCACGCAGGTTTACCTTGGGAACTTGGATTGGCTGAAGCACAACAAACTTTAGTAATGAATAGTTTACGAAGTAGAATTGTAGTAGAGTGTGATGGTCAATTAAAAACAGGTAGAGATGTAGCAATAGCAGCACTACTTGGCGCAGAAGAATTTGGTTTTGCAACGGCGCCTCTTGTGGCTTCTGGATGTATTATGATGCGAAAATGTCATTTAAATACTTGTCCTGTCGGAATTGCAACTCAAGACAAAGACCTTAGAAAAAACTTTAAAGGAACACCAGAACACGTCATTAACTTTTTCTATTATATCGCAGAAGAGTTAAGAGGTATTATGGCACAATTAGGATTTAGAACATTGTCTGAGATGGTGGGTCAAACCCATAAAATCAATGCTAATAAAGCAATAAGACACTACAAAGCAAAAGGTTTAGATCTATCTAGCATATTATATAGACCTGACTCGTATAGAAAAATGACTGTGCATAATACAGAAAAACAAGATCATAATATAGATCATGTATTAGACTTTACGATACTAAAAGACTCTCATAGAGCGATGTATCGTAAAGAAAAAATGAGTTTAGCCTATAAAATTAAAAATACAAATAGAACCGTTGGAGCTATAGTTAGTAACGAGATCTCTAAGATATATGGTCATTTAGGGTTACCTGAAGATACTTTAAATTTAAACTTTTCAGGTTCTGCAGGTCAAAGTTTTGGAGCTTTTGGTGCTCATGGTCTAACCTTTACATTAGAAGGGAATACGAACGATTATTTAGGTAAAGGATTATCTGGGGCTAAATTAATTATTAAAAAACCCGCTTCTGCAGATTTTATTGCAGAAGATAACATTATAGTTGGTAATGTTTGTCTTTTTGGCGCAGTAAACGGTCAGGCATATATTAATGGTATTGCAGGAGAACGTTTTGCCGTAAGAAATTCAGGAGCAACTGCAGTGGTAGAAGGAGTGGGTGATCATTGTTGTGAGTATATGACAGGAGGTGAAATCATTGTTTTAGGAAAAACCGGTAGAAACTTTGCGGCTGGAATGAGTGGTGGTATTGCTTATGTTTATGATCCAGAAGGTAATTTCAAAAATGGATTATGTAATACTGAAACCATCGAATTTGAAAACATTTCAGAAGAAAATGCAGCAGCATTAAAATCGAATATCGAAAAACACCTTGCATACACGAACAGTAAAAAAGCAACGGAATTATTAACGGACTGGGACAATAGCTTAACAAAATTTGTTAAGGTAATGCCAATTGAATATAAACGTGCTTTAGAACGTTTAGAAACAGAAGAACCAATGTTCGAAGAACTAACAACAGCATAATGTCATGGGAAAAGTAACAGGATTTAAAGAAATAGAAAGACAAGATGAAACATACAAATCTGTCATGGATCGTGTAAAACATTATAATGAGTTTACAGTTCCTTTAACAGATAAACAGATCACAAAACAGGGATCTCGATGTATGGATTGTGGAATACCATTTTGTCATAGTGGGTGTCCTTTAGGAAATCTAATCCCAGATTTTAATCATATGGTTCACCAAGGAGAATGGAAAAAAGCTTCTTGGATTTTACATTCTACTAATAATTTTCCAGAATTTACAGGTAGATTATGCCCTGCACCTTGCGAACAAGCATGTGTTTTAGGAATTATTGAAGACCCCGTATCTATAGAGAATATTGAAAAAAATATTGTTGAACGAGCGTTTAAAGAAGGTTGGATAAAACCACAGCTTCCTAAAACTAGAACGGATAAAACAATTGCAATAATAGGGTCTGGTCCTGCAGGTTTAGCTGCAGCACAACAATTAAATAGAGCAGGTCATACCGTTACAGTTTTTGAAAGACACGATGAAGTTGGAGGATTATTAAGATATGGTATTCCAAATTTTAAAATGGAAAAACATATTATAGACAGAAGAATAGCAATATTAAAAGCAGAAGGAATTCTTTTCAGAACAAATACAAACGTAGGAGTTAATTATGATGTTGAAGAATTAGATAATTTTGATGCTATTGTATTATGTGGAGGGGCAACTAAAACTAGAAGTTTACCAACAAAAGGTATAGATGCGGATGGAGTGGTACAGGCAATGACATTTTTAACCCAACAAACAAAGGTAGTATTAGACAAAAAAGTAAACGATCAGATTGTAGCTACAGATAAAAATGTAATTGTAATTGGTGGTGGTGACACTGGATCTGACTGTATCGGAACTTCTAATAGACAAGGTGCAAAATCAGTAGTAAACTTTGAAATAATGCCTAAACCACCAGGAGAAAGATCGCCACAAACACCATGGCCTTTTTGGCCCTTAAAATTAAAAACGTCTTCGTCTCATGAAGAAGGGGTTGAGAGAAATTGGCTTATCAATACAAAAGAATTCGTAAAAAATAAAGAAGGAAAATTAATTGCTTTAAAAACAGTAAAGGTAGAGTGGAAAATGGTACCTGGTAAAAGACCTGAATTGATAGAGATTCCAGAGACAGAAAAAACATGGCCTTGTGATTTAGCCTTATTGGCACTTGGTTTTACTGGCCCTGAAGAAACGTTGGCTGATAAATTAGGGATTAGAACAGACCAAAGATCAAACTACGTAGCTGAATATGGCAAATACCAAACCAACGTAAAGCATATCTTTACTGCTGGTGATATGAGAAGAGGACAATCTTTAATTGTTTGGGCAATTTCAGAAGGAAGAGAAGCTGCTAGACAAGTAGATTTATTTTTGATGGGAAAATCTGAATTACCATCTAAAGATATTGCTGGTGATTTAGTTTCTATGTAAATATAGAATCCTTTTAAACTAAAAAACGCATCGTATTTCTTATACGATGCGTTTCTTTTGATATAAACTATATATAGTCAATATAGGAAAACAATTATAAATTAAATAGTAACAAAAAAACCTCATATCAGTAGATATGAGGTTTTGTTTACTTGATTTTGGTCAAGAATTAAAGAAAGGCAGCGACCTACTCTCCCACAAAAATGCAGTACCATCGGCGCTATTGGGCTTAACTTCTCTGTTCGGTATGGGAAGAGGTGAGCCCCAATGCTATAACCACCCTAAGCTTGTCAGTTAAATTGCTTTAACTGTATAACGTTAACATATAGTAAAATGATGTTGTAAGTTTCAACTAGATACTGAAACGTGTTCAGTAAAAAAGAGTGTCTCTCCCGCTTTTCAGCGGGAGAAGCGTACATAAGTCTATGGGTTATTAGTACTACTCGGCTATGACATTACTGCCTTTACACCTATAGCCTATCAACGTTGTAATCTCCAACGACCCTTTAAAGAAATCTCATCTTGTGGTGGGTTTCGCGCTTATATGCTTTCAGCGCTTATCCCTTCCCGACGTAGCTACTCTGCTATGCTCCTGGCGGAACAACAGATACACTAGAGGTCAGTCCAACTCGGTCCTCTCGTACTAGAGTCAGATCCACGCAAATTTCTAACGCCCACAGCAGATAGAGACCGAACTGTCTCACGACGTTCTGAACCCAGCTCGCGTGCCACTTTAATGGGCGAACAGCCCAACCCTTGGGACCTTCTCCAGCCCCAGGATGTGACGAGCCGACATCGAGGTGCCAAACCCCCCCGTCGATATGAGCTCTTGGGGGAGATCAGCCTGTTATCCCCGGAGTACCTTTTATCCTTTGAGCGATGGCCCTTCCATGCGGAACCACCGGATCACTATGCTCTTGTTTCCAACCTGATCGACCTGTATGTCTCTCAGTCAAGCACCCTTATGCCATTGCACTCTACGCACGGTTACCAAGCGTGCTGAGGGTACCTTTAGAAGCCTCCGTTACTCTTTTGGAGGCGACCACCCCAGTCAAACTACCCACCAAGCA
>Ga0209654_1001747_pt1 | contig 16369 bp, 18 predicted proteins | sample SaaInl1SG_22_DNA_FD_184646 | JGI IMG/M metagenome (GOLD analysis project Ga0209654, IMG submission 184646) | Marine microbial communities from expanding oxygen minimum zones in the Saanich Inlet - ESP_161SG_22_DNA (SPAdes) (version 2) | ecosystem: Environmental > Aquatic > Marine > Intertidal... | reverse complement strand
AGGAAGCTTGGAATGGCATCAAGAAAACCCAAATAAATTGATCACACATTCACTAAATAAACCGGTAAAAATATTTACCCCTAACGGCAACGACTTATACCCAGAAGCATTGCATGTTTCTCGAATTCCAGCGGGTCATCCAGAAGGATATTTGGAAGCATTTGCTACTATCTATAAGAATTTCGCTACACATTTGCTTGCGTTTCTCAATGGAGAAACTATTGATAACCCGGATTACCCCAACGTGCATGACGGGATACGCGGTATGCAGTTTATTTACGCAGCTGTGGAGAGTGATAAAAACAATGCTGCTTGGACAAAAATGAATTAAAAGAAAATTATTTATGAAAACAATAAAAGGGCCTGCTGTTTTTTTAGCACAATTTGCTGGAAACGAAGCACCATTCAATAGCTTAGATGGAATATGCAAATGGGCTGCAGATTTGGGCTATAAAGGCATTCAAATCCCAACTTGGGAAACGAGTCTTATCGATATAGAAAAAGCGGCTGAAAGTCAAACCTATTGCGATGAGCTCAAAGGGAAAGTAAACGCTTATGGCTTAGAAATCACAGAGCTATCCACCCACCTGCAAGGACAGTTGGTCGCTGTAAACCCTGCATATGACACCATGTTTGATGGTTTTGCGCCAGAACACCTTAGAGGAAATCCAAAAGCAAGAACCGCATGGGCCATAGACTTTGTGAAAAAGTGCGGTACAGCAAGCCGACGTCTAGGACTGAAGGCACATGCAACTTTTTCAGGTGCCTTAATGTGGCATACCGTATATCCTTGGCCACAACGCCCCAACGGATTGGTAGATATGGGTTTTAAAGAATTAGCAAAACGATGGTTACCTATTCTAAATCATTTTGACGAACAAGGAGTTGATGTATGTTACGAAATTCATCCGGGAGAAGACTTACACGATGGCATTTCGTATGAAAGATTTTTGGCTGCTACAAACAATCACAAAAGAGCAAATATTTTATATGATCCCAGCCATTATGTGCTGCAACAGTTAGATTACTTATCATTTATAGACATTTACCATGAACGTATTAAAGCTTTTCATGTCAAAGATGCTGAGTTTAACCCGAGTGGTAAGCAAGGTGTTTATGGCGGCTATGCCGATTGGAAAGATCGCGCAGGTAGATTTAGATCTTTGGGTGACGGGCAAGTAGATTTTAAAGGAATTTTCACCAAGCTCACAAAATACGCAGTTGATGTATGGGCCGTTATGGAATGGGAATGCTGTGTCAAATCATCTGAACAAGGAGCAAAAGAAGGCGCTCCATTTATCCAAAAACACATTATTGAAGCTGCTCAAAAAAGCTTCGATGACTTTGCTGGAGGAGATGTAGATGAAGACCACCTAAAAAGTATTTTAGGGATTTAAGTTGAAATACATAAAAAAACCCTTTCATTTCTATGAAAGGGTTTTTTGTGGTACCTCCAGGAAGGTTTTGGTTTATTTCATTTTACCTTAATCACTCTTAATCTATTGATAAAGAGTATTATAACGTGTTTTTCGTTATAACAATGTAAAATGAAATAAAGAGAAATAAACTACAAATAACCAAACTGCGCACACTTTTGAGCACACCTTAAATGCGCTATATATTAGCCATATGAGGAAGATAATTAAACCCCAATTAGGCACTGTTAGATATAACTTAAAAGAATCAAAAGAGTCTTTAAGGAAAAGTAGAAAACCCAGTCCAATTTCGTTGTGGTTTTCCTATGGTAAAAGACAAAGGTTAAGATATTCCATTGGGATATCTGTAAGTTACGATGATTGGGATTTTGATAGGCAGCGGGTAAAAAGAAATCGAAGTCTAATCATTAACTCCGCGAAGGTCAACAGTAATCTTGATAGATTACAGAATAATTTGATACAAGAGTATTCCGAGTTAGTCCTGAATGGTAGTAACATTAACAATGAAGTATTGAGATCCATACTTAATCGACTAACAGGTAAGAAAATCCAAGAGGAGGAAAAGATTAGTGAGATTGTTTTTTTTGAGTTTGCCCATGAGTTTATTGAAGAAAAGAGGGGTAGTATAGAAGATGTCACTTTAAGGCTATATAAGCAGTCATTGAAAATATTTGAATCGTATTCTAAATCACAAAACACATCCATTAGTTTTGATTCATTCACAAGACCTGTTTTAAGTGATTTTAAGAGGTTCTTGGAGGTGGAAAAAGGATTTCGATTAAACACTATCTCAAAGCACTTTAAATCTCTTAAAACAGTTGTTTTGGAGGGAAAGAGACGAGGTTTGATAGGTAATGTAGATCTCAGGCTATTTTCAATTTCAACTGAAGAATCAACAAAGATTTATTTGAGTCAGGATGAAATAATAAAAATGAAAGATTTAGATCTTTCACATGATAAGACCATGCAATTGGCAAGAGATATTTTCTTAGTGGGTTGTTACACAGGCCAACGAATTAGTGACTACAACCGATTATCGGGTATCGATATTGTAGAAAAAGAAGGGATTCATTTTTTTGAGATACTTCAAAAGAAGAGTGGAGTTAAAGTTAATTGTCCAATCACAAAGGAACTTAAAGAAATAATGTTAAGATACAATTACCAACCACCACCAAAACTATCGAATCAAAAGATAAATAAGCACCTCAAGTTAATTGGAAGAAAGTTAAATATGAATGAAGACGTTTTATGTCATGATACCAAGGGAGGAGTTAAACGAACTTATACTCGTCCAAAGTGGAAAATGATGGAGTCACATACAGCACGCAGAAGTTTCTGTACCAACATGTATTTAAAAGGTATGTCAATTCATGACATTATGCACTTTTCAGGTCATAAAACTGAGAAGGAATTCCTTAAATACATTAGAATAACCTCAGATGAACGGACACAAAATATTCTGAGCAAAGGATACTTTAATGTTTAATTAATATTTATTAGTAAACAAGTTTAATGAAATCAAAGAAAAAAGTTGTGATACTCACAGAGAGTCAAGTAAAGTCACTAATGGATAATCCGCTGTATCATAGCCTCACAGAAATCCAAAGGATTAAAATGATACGGTATGATAAACGCAGTGATCTATTCGCGAGTGAGTTCAGAATCTGAACGGCAAAACAGGTTGAAACAAAAAAACCCTCTCAAACGAGAGGGTTAAACTAACCTAATTAAAACTATTTAGAAATTATACCTCATTCCAACGCCGACTCTTAATGAACTGTATTTAGAATCGTCATCTATTGTTCCTCCCGGACCACTTAACTCGTTAAACTTACCACTCAAAAAATCCAAATCAACAGAGAAATCAAGTCCCTCACCATCTCCAATTACAAATGAATTAGCTAGTAAAAAACCACTTCCTGATAACTCAATAGACTCAAGATTCCCTGATGGACTATTTGCTGCATCATCACCTCTATACACACCTTTCATACTTAATGCATATTGTGGTTTAATGTCCAAAGAAATTCCTCCAATTGGAAGAGTAAACATTGGACCAACACTAAACACTCCTATACCAATCGCTGAGTCTGTACCGTCTATTGCGTGTCCAGATGAAGATAGGTTTAACGTTGCTCCAATTGAATCAGAGAATCTGTAACCAGTATTCAAAAAGTTAATGTTTATTCCAGATTTATAATTATTGTCTGAGGAAAAGTCTCCCCCATTAGATGCAAACCCAACTCCTACACCTAGATAAAATTTAGATTCTTGCGAGTACCCAAGTGAAATTGTAAAAATTGTAATTAGTGTTAATATTATTTTTTTCATTTTTAATTATTTTATATTGTTAGTACTTATTGGTTAGTATAAGGGATTCTTCGAGTCACTTTTCTCATTAGAATGTTTATCAAATCTTGAGAATCTGAACCTAAAGAACCCTTTATTTTTTTCAGATAGTTTACAACTAACTCATCATCACGAGTATCATAAAAATCTATATTACATACAGCGGATGATGTTGAGCCAAAAGCTCCAAAGAGAGCTCCAATTGCTATACTTGCGGCATCTGACATTGGTTTTGAAGTTTCAAAACTCCCCGTGACCACACAATCAACACCAAGAATTTTTCCTAATTCACTTGGTAAATAGTCAGATGTGGTATGGATATCGATTCCTGCTTTCTTGAGTAGAGCATTTGTGCGTTGTGGTGTTTGTATGGATTTTGAAAATTCACCCCTTTTTTTTCGAGTTAAAAACCAAGAATGCATTCCTTTTTGTATATCTAAAGATTCATTTTTTTCCATCTCTTCAATTTGTTCAGAAGTAAAATCTTTAAGTTGTTTGGGACGTAGTTTCACTTGAACATTTAATGGTAATAATGCTATTGTCTGTGTGTTCTTAGCATAGGTGTCACCATCAGGATGGACATACAATTTTGTTTGAGAGATAGAGTAGGTGGAAATAAGAAGAAAAATAAAAATTAAATGTTTCATAATTTAAATTCTTTCTAATTCCAAAGTGGCTGTAAGACTATTGATATTTCCAGTCAATTTCACATTTTCTGAATCAATAGATACTATTGTTGCTAAAAACGGGTCGGTTCCGTTGTCAAATGTAATTTGGGTGTTGTTACTACTAATGTTATAAGTTCCATTTAAAGAAATTATAATATTATCATCTAAATCCGCCGCTTCCTGATAAAATGTATTATTGGAGTAAATCTGATACAAAATATAACTGTATGAAGCCATTATATCTGTTCCGTTACTTAATTTATAACTTACTACAACCCAATCTCCAACAATTGAATACTGACAGCTGTTATCACTCTCAATCGCATTAATATTATAGTTGACAGCTTGAGGGTCAGTACAACCTTTTACAGTAGAATCATCGTCTTTAGAACATGACACAAATAGGAATATTGAAAGTATAAATAGAAATTTTTTCATGATTTTGTTTTAAACAAAAATCAAAAAAAAGCAACACAATGATGTAGTAATATATCACGTTGTTATAGTGAATAAATTGTTTTTTTTTTGACAACCAATGTATAAGATTCATCATTGGAAAATTCACATATATTAATTGGTTTAGCGGTATCATCTTTAAGAAAAAATCGTGAAATTTCAATTGAGGTACTTTCTCATGAAATTAATATGGAGAAAAAACATCTGTGGATGATTGAAAAAGGAAAAACAAATATTACAATAAACACACTTATTAAAATTTGTAATTTCTTTGAAATCTCTCTTTTAGAATTTTTCAAATACGCAGACTCTTTTACACAAGCTTCCTAAATATATAAGAATTAAAGGAAAACAAAAAAGGGTAAGAACCTATTGGAACTTACCCTTATAATCTTTGTTATTCAGATTTTAGTTTGGGTTACAATTTGTAAAGTTTGGTTTGGGTTGTGTCCAAAGTGGAAAATGATGGAGTCACATACAGCACGCAGAAGTTTCTGTACCAACATGTATTTAAAAGGTATGTCAATTCATGACATTATGCACTTTTCAGGTCATAAAACTGAGAAGGAATTCCTTAAATACATAAGAATAACCTCAGATGAACGGACACAAAATATTCTAAGCAAAGGATACTTTAATGTTTAATTAATATTTATTAGTAAACAAGTCCTATGAAATCAAAGAAAAAGGTTGTGATACTAACAGAGAGTCAAGTAAAGTCACTAATGGTGAATTTTAGAGAAAATTCTGGAAAATTTTATTTTTAAAAAAGTCTATTTTTTCCAAAAAATTCCAGAAAAATCCGGAGTGGGGAATTGACCCCCCCCTGGGAAAGTCGAAAAAGGACTTAAAAAAAAGAGCGGATACGGGAGTCCGGCCAGGGGGTCCCGCACGGGATGATCCTTCACCAATTTTAATCGGCAAAATCCATTAATCACAATAATAGCGTACACTTTAATTTGTGAGTGTTTTGATAGCGATAAAATATAGGTTTTATGCTGCATGAGGGGTGTTGCTGCTATAATTTTAGGGTATAGATTGGTAAACCTTAAAATTATGAGTATTTCAATATTATATACAAGAGTTTCGAGTGTAGATCAGAAAACGGATCGGCAAAGAGTAAAAGAGGATGATTTTGATAAAGTTATTGAAGATAAATGTTCAGGAGCTATTCCAATTTTTAAAAGACCCGAGGGTTCAATCTTAAAAACCCTTATAGATCGACAATTGATCAAGTCAATTTCTGTTTGGCAGATCGATCGTTGTGGGCGCGACCTCAGAGATATTATAAATTTTATTCATTACACCTCTGAGAGAGGGATCCCAGTCAACTTTTTGTCGCAGGGTCTATGCACACTCAATGAAGACAAAGAGGAAAATCCAATCTCTAAAATGATAATATCAATTCTTGGAGTGGTTGCTGAAATGGAACGAAAACTTTCAAAAGAAAGTCAACGTGAGGGTATTGAGTTGGCTAAATTAGATCCAACAAAATATCTTGGGAGAAAACCAGGGTCTAGTGAAGGTCCAATTAAGTTTTTATCAAAACCACAAAATAAAAAGGCGTTAGACTTACTAAGAAAGGGATATAAAAATATTGAGGTTGCAAAGATTACGGGGCTTCATGTGAATACCATCACTAAAGTTAAACGTCATTTGTAATGGATACCTTTTTCACTATTTATTTTATTGTTGTTGGAGGGTTGTTCATTTTGAACTTGATATATGAGCTAATTAAATTATTGACTGGTGACGGTGAAGACTGGCAATTTCAATCGGCACATAACGTGTTAGATTGGTGTTTGGAGATGTACCCAATTCGTAAAAAAAAACCACTTCTTAGATTAGTTGATGGTGAATCTCATCTTGCGGGGGAGTATTGTTTTCACAATAACACAATTACCATCTACAGGAACAACAATGTAATACGCAAAGACTTAATTAGGACTGTAATTCATGAGTACTTTCACTTTTATAATCTTACATCACAGGCAAAAAACAACTTGTACCGCAATCAATTAGAACATTTTGGATATGAAAACCATCCGCAAGAAATTCTATGCAATACTATGGGTGAAACCCTCGCAAAACTCTATCTACAGAAAAATTAAAAAAGGAGGTTGTTTCACAAAGGGTTCAATACCCCACAGAATATTTGCCGATTAGAATTCTTTTGGATCTGATTGAAAAAATCTAATTGGCAATATCCCAAACCACGAATTCATCTCTTTAACACTTAAAGTGAGTTGACCCACTCTTCAATATCATTTTTACGACAATTTTTTGGGTAACCATTTTCTATCGATTTCTGTATTGATTCCCTAATGAAGGTTGATTTTGACTTTCGTTCTCTTACTAATGTTTCAAGTAGTTTGATATACTGATCACTGTCTATTCTCAATGTGAGCATTACATCCTTTTTGTTTTTCATAGTCTCTTTATCTATAAATATGTAATACGTTGAAAAAGAATGGAATTGCATGAGATTTTTGAGTTTGCTACATTTACCCTGAAGCAAAACCTCTTACCTATTTGAAAGTAAATATTGTATATCTGAGCCATAGAAATAGGGAGAACATGGATAAAGCCATGGAAATTCTTTCGAGTCAGATCGGCCCATTGAAGTTCAATCTAATTGAGTTCTCAAACAAGACTGAGTATTTCAAACTTCATGGTTCCTTAAATAAAATCACATTACAGGATTTAAAGTCACTATCAGATTTAGTGAGAGGTGAAGAAGGATTAGATTCTGAGGAATTTGTTGTTATTGTTTCAGCTAAATCTCTCGATACGCCAAATAAAAAACTAAAGACGTTTAAGGATTGGATTAGTTTCTATCAAGACAGAAATATTGTTATAAAGTCAAGTGGATGGGATAAGGTAACTGAGAATAGACCACACTTGGGTATTGCACATCAAGTAGTTGAGAATTTATTCCAAAACCTAAGTGAAGTTGATTTGGAATCGATTAAACTGAATGAATCAATCCACTTTGAAGTGGAACCATGCATAAATTCGTTTTGTGAGAATCTTAAGGAAACGAAATTTAAAATCAGTTCAGGGTATATATGTGGGTCTTGTTTAAGAAGTGCTTCTTACAGTGTTCCAAATCACATAATCATTCAGATAAAGTCAATACTTAATCAAATTAGTAATGATTATAATGATAATTACGTCATTGAATATACTGATGATCAACTTACAATTGAGGTAAAGCCCCATACGTATGACATCTACATCGGAGGTGATAAATTTGATTTTGACGTAAGAGCAAAGAAGACCAAAATTACCTATCTATATTATTTGATTAATCATGGTAAAAAAATAGGTAAAACAGATTTCAATGGATATCGTAGACACCATGATGCTCGTCAAAAATTCAAATCATTGCATGAGAAATTATCTGGTGTGATATACGATGAAGAAATTGATAGTTATCTGGATGATATGAGCCAAAGACACACAAGAATTAATAAAAGATTGATTAATTATATTCCCTCTGAGGAAATTTCGAAAAAGTATAGAATTATTTCCTCGTCAGAACTTGAAGGGGAGGGTGTTAAATCATCAGTTGTCACATCGTATTATATTAATGTTGAAGATAAACACATAATTATCCCTGAAGAACTCCATCAGTTTAGGGTTTCTGGTTAACTCCTTTTAACGAAGTGCAGTCCTGCACTTTGCCCTAAAAATCTACGACCTAAGTTATTTCGCGGTATAAATTTTAAATAATTAATACCATGAAAAATTCAATTGGACAATTCGAAGTCGTTAAAATCGATCAGGTACTTGAAGTTGAGAACTTCAAAAATTTCTATCAAAACCAATCTGAAGAATCAGAGAACCAACTCAAGAACTCCCTTAAGTCTGAAGGCCAATTAACTCCATTAGTAGTTACATCTGATAATACGTTATTGGATGGATACCGACGACTTAATTTTCTACGTGACTTAGGTTATCAAGAGGTAAATATTCAAGTAGTTGAACTCAAACCTACTATTGATCTTAGGATATCATTGAACACCTACCGAGTTAAAACGGAACTCGATTTAACGAATGAGGTGTTTCAGGTACTAAATTCTGTTCCTAAAAGACAAGGAAAAGGAAATGATGGTAAACCTTATAATCGTTACTCCATCGTTCAGGAGAAACTTGATTACCGTTGGAAGTCTAACACCGCTATTCGTCAACTTGACAAAATCGTGGAGAATGACTTCGAGGATAAACTCCTATTGAACGGAGTGGTTACAAAGGGATGGTCTTTAAAAGACTGTGAAAGTTATATCGATGAGTTGAGGGGGATCGATTTGGAAAAGGGGTATGGTTTTACCGACCAACTCAAAAAGGGTGGATTGAATATTAGTCAGGTTAATAAATTCATCATAGAAAGAGAGTACTTGGCTAATGAATATCAAGACACATTTGTGATCCCTGAAAAGAGTACATCGCTTAAGATGAACTGTGCTGATATCAGAAATCAGGTTGAGTTTCATTCAAGTGTTGATACCATTATGACTTCGATTCCATATTGGTCTCTTCGCTACTACGAAAATGAAGAAGGGCACAATCAGTTGGGTCATGAAAAATCACCTGAAGAGTTTGCCTCTAAAGTTGGTGACTTATTCGCAGACCTTGAGATCTCATTAAAGGTATCATCAAATGTATTTGTCAACATCGGAGAAACATATATCGATGGATGTGCTATGGACGTCCCCAATTTAGTTAAACGATCAATTTTGGACAAAACTAACCTTAAACTCAAAGAGGTCCTTATTTGGTCGAAACCCAATCCGAAACCGATCAATGAGAAAGTTAAACGCCCAGCGAATAAAATTGAGTACATCTTATGGTTTGTTGTTGACCCGAAGAAGGCCAAATACAATATGATCACATATACCGATCGCCCAAAGAATATTAAGATTACAAATGGAGCTAAAGATGTCGATGAAAATGGTGTTGTATGGGAGAAAGTGAAGTCATTATCGAAGCCATACAGAAAGATTTATAATCACATTTCACAACAAGAGGTAGAACACATGATTATATGTTCTACAGGGAAGAATCAACCGATTTCAAATGCGTATTCTGAAGGTCACGTCGCCGCAATGAGTGAACTCTTACCTGTGATTCCGATTCTCATGACCACTGATGAAGGTGATTTGGTCTACGATCCATTTGCGGGTGGTAACACTGTCGGTAGAATCGCGCTATTACTGAATCGTAACTACTTATCCACCGAACTCTCATCACACTATCACAAGATTGGATGTAAGGTGCTTGAGAACACCCTTGAGGAGATCAATCAGGATGATTTCAATTCATTATTGGACAAGGTGTTTGACAGACAATTAGAAACCGCTGCTTAAATATGTTTATCATGAAAGTTACAATTCCAAATTCGGTCAAAGAACAAGACTTTGATCGATTTATTGAAGGACGCCCACAGAAAATACGAGCACTAAAAGATGCCATTTATTATCTGGTTTCAAGATTAACGCCACCAATATATAGAGAAGAAGACCATGCTCATTTGAGGGGTTATAAGACACTTAAAAGTGAAGACTTAAACAGAATGACTCGAAATAGATTTCAGGAGGTTAAAAGGATTCTAATGAGTCCTGAGGTCACTCAAAATGGTCCGATTCTTCTTTGTGATGAAATTTTTGTGTCAGGGATAAAACCTTTAGGATTTAAACTTAATCATTGGGTATTGAATGACAAAAGGTTTTGTGAAGTGGAACTCGATAAAAAGTACACAATTCGATATGAGACAATTCAAAGAGAAAGAAATCAAAAACAGACAAAGTTTGAATTTGATTTCAACCACATCTATCAAGCGTTGGTACAATCTCAAATTACAATTAATGGGGATGATGCGAGATCATACTTAGGAGAGTTAGAGAACAGATTATTGACTTTGGTATCTGATAAAGACTCACAAAAAGTCAAAGAGTACATTCATGACTTGAATACGGTCGTTGACAGTATAGAGAATGGAAATTTTAAATATTCGGTCTCTCAAAGTAATCATAGAGTAAATACAGTCTTTACTTCAATGAAGAGAGAACTACGTTATTTCTTAAGATTGAATGGAGAACATTTAGTTGAAGTTGATTTAACCACTTATCATGCTTATACCTTGGCAACTATTCTAACTGAGGATTTTTTTAATAAAGATGACCCTGGTTATAATCTTCATTCACTATTTCCTCAACTACATAAGTCATTTACATACTCATGTGAGTCTATGGAGTATCAAGATTATGTAAAGAAGTTTGTTCGAAATATGATAGTAGAGTCTAATGTTATTAATGATAAATACATAGAGTATTATACATATAAGGGAGATGTATTATCAAATATAAATTATCCCATACTGGACACATTCGTATCATATATGTATGGCAGGTTTTGGAGAAGGGCTGGAATTCAAAAATACAGGTCTTTAAATTTTCAAAATGACGTTTATGAGTTAATCGGAAAGGACCTGGGTATGAGTCGAGCGGAAGTTAAAGACCAATTTAAACTCTATATCAATTTCTCAGATCGAAGCAAAAGAATGAATGTGAATCTGATAAAGTTTCTCGAAAAGGAATTTAAGGAAGTAAGTAGATTTATTCAGTTTCTTTCAAGCGTAAGCTTCTTGAAAAACCCGTTTTCGTATTTAATCCAAAGGTGTGAATCATATCTCTTTCTAAGAGTTGGTTGTAATAAGTTAAGTGGGCAAGGAATTTCTTATATCACTATCCATGATGCTGTTTTATGTAGTGAAGACAAGAAGCATGAGGTTAAATATCTTCTTACTGATTCAATAAGTATAAAAACGGGATTAACACCTGGAATTAAGTTTAAAGAATTGAATGATCCTTTTGAGACTCTTGATCAGACTGCTGCTGATATTGTAGATTCATTTAAAAAAAAGAGGTGTGAAATTAAAAACCGTGAACAGGGAGATAGTACTGAACAAAATTTGTTTTGAGAGAAGATAAAATCAACATTATTGGTTTGACCAAAGATGAACTCATTCAGTTAATTAAGGAGGGAGTGAAGTTGGAATTAAACCGACAACGTGCAATAGGTCAAACCATTTTTAATGTCTCACAAGAAAAGTTTTTGAGCAGAAGTGAAACCGCAGAACTACTACATGTCACGGAGGTTACTTTGAATAATTGGGAGAAGAAAAACATACTTATACCAAAGAGAATTGGTGGCAGGGTATTGTACAAGGAGACTGATGTATTAAGTAGATTGGATGATGCCCGTGATCTAAATTATAATGATATAATCGTTATGTAATGTTACAAAATGCGCACACTTTTGAGCACACCCCTAAAAAGAAAAAACCCGTAAAACCTTGTAGTAAAGTATATTACGGGAATTTAAAGTGGTACCTCCAGGAATCGAACCAGGGACACAAGGATTTTCAGTCCTTTGCTCTACCAACTGAGCTAAGGTACCATGCAAAATTTGCAGGCACAAATATAGCCCCTTTCCCACAATTGGCAAGTAGCTTGAAAAAAAACTTCTACTTTAGCATTCTATGAAAAAAAATAGACACTTGGTGCTAGATGTTGGAAACACCCATGTTAAGTACGGTTATTTTGTGTCAGATGCGTTGCAAAAAACGGGCGTGTGTACGGATTGGACAACATTGCAATGGAATACATTTTTTAAGGCAAATCCTATTGAGTCGATTTTAGTTGGCGGAGATGGATCTCAAACAAAGCGTTTGGTTGCTAAATTCCCTAATGCCTCCAAAATTATTTTTATAGACAGTACAATCAATTACCCTTTTACTTCAGATTATGACAATCTGGATTCCTTGGGTATTGACCGTAGGGCTTTATTGGCTGGAGCATTATTAAAATTTCCTGACACACCTGCTTTGATAATTGATGCTGGTAGTTGCATTACCTATGATTTTATGGACGAAAATGCGCATCATATTGGTGGCGCTATTTCACCAGGAAGAGCTATGCGTTATCACGCTATGCATTTATTTACTGAGAAACTTCCGCATTTAAATACTACAGAAATAGTTCCTGCTATTGGAAAATCTACCAAAACGGGTATGGAATTAGGTGTAGAATCTGGAGTCATTGCTGAAATTCAGTCACATATTGATGCATTCTCACATTCACATGGCAATTTTACCATAATTTTAACAGGCGGAGACGCTAATTTTTTGAATAAAAAGATAAAAAACACCATATTTGCCGTCTCAGATTTAACCCTTACAGGTCTATATCACCTACTGATGTTTAATTCATTACATGAAAAGTAATTTTCTTTCAATTTCACTGGTTCTTTTTGGCATGTATGCATTTGCCCAAAATGCTATGCTTTCTCCATATTCATACTATGGTATAGGACAGCCCGTTTCCACTAGGACTGCAGAAAATAATTCGATTGGTGGGGTAACAACATATGCCGATAGCACACAGTTTAGCCTAGACAATCCAGCTACCCTTGGAAAGCTCAGATATGTGCAATATCGTGTGGGTGCAAATTATAAATCGTCCATCCAACAGACTTTACAAGCACAAGCATCTGTTTCAACCTCAGCTTTAAATTACTTATCTCTAAGTGTCCCTACAAAACATTTTGCATTTGGTTTTGGGCTTAAGCCGAAAACTTCCCTTGGATATAGGGTTAACACAACTACAGAAAATAACGACCTAGAATATAAAAATTTATTTAGCGGAACAGGAGGGGTAAATAGTACTTTTTTAAGCGTTGCTATTAAACCTTATAAAGGATTAAGTTTAGGCGTTAGCGCCTTTTATAACTTTGGCTACGTCGAGAAAACCCTTATTCAAACTGCATCAGGAATTCAAAATAGCACACAATTTGTGACAGATTCTGAGCTAAGTGGAGTTCACTATACTTTTGGTATGCATTACGGAAGTAATATTTTTTCTAACTACGTGCTCCAACTTTCAGCCACATATACTCCAAACGCTTCATTACAGAGCTCTAATTCAAGAACCATTTCTAGTATAACCACAAATGGAACTATTGGTACCAATAAGGAAATTGATTTGGGGAATTTAGAAACAACTACAAATAGGTTAGCAGCCGAAACCACACTGGGTCTTGGCTTTGGTAAGCCACAGCACTGGTTTGCTGGTGTGACATATGTTAATACTTCTAAAGGAATAATAAACCCATTAGAATCCAATGCAGATGCGAATTTTGTTCCAGCATCCCGATTTTCTGCTGGCGGATTTTACATCCCAAAATACGATTCCTTTACAAGCTTTTTAAGCCGAGTGGTATATCGAGCAGGGGTGCGCTGGGAACACACAGGTTTAGAATTAAAGAATCAAGCTGTGAAAGACTTTGGCATAACCTTTGGAATTGGATTGCCAGTAAATGTGTTATCTAAAATTAATATTGGTGTAGAAATAGGCCAGATGGGAACCAATGATGCCGGTCTTATTAAAGAAAATTACACAAATATCTTGCTGGGCTTTTCTCTCAGTGATATCTGGTTTATTAAAAGGAAATACGATTAATTAAAACTATGAGAAATACGTTATTTTTATTGATGTTATGCTTGGGCGCTACTGCCACTGCACAAGGGGATAAAAATTCATGCCCTGGAAACTTATCTATTTTTGCAGAATTTGCAAAAGTAAAAAACTACGATTCGGCATACCAACCATGGAAAGAAGTTCGAACTATTTGTCCTGAACTTAATGTGGCTACCTTCAAGTATGGCGAACGTATTTTAAATCACAAAATTAAAAATGCAACCGATGATAAGGCACTTTATCAACAGGAACTCATTTCCCTTTATGATGATTGGATTACTTATTTCCCAACGACTAAAAGAGGCGCTAGCGAAGTAGGAAAAATTCTTTCTTCTAAAGCACAGGCCATGTTTGATTATAAAACAGGAACAACCCAAGAAGCCTTTGATATTTTTAATCAAGCATTTACGCAAGATGCCGCAAGCTTCACAAGTCCAAAGCGCTTATATACATTTTTTAAGTCGTCGTATAATTTGTACAAGGAAGGGAATCTAACAACAGAAGATTTATTTACCAAATACGAGGAGATATCAGAAAAATTTGAGTTGGAGCAAACAAACTTGGCGCGTAAACTGGATGTTATACTAAAAAAAGAAGACGATGGTCAGCCAGTAACATCAAGAGAGCAACGTAACAAGCGTGTATATGAAACCAACGTATTGGCATTTTCTACCTATGCTGGAAACTTAGATGCCATGATTTCTAAAGAATCCAGCTGTGAGAATTTAATTCCACTCTATCGTAAAAACTTTGAAGCAAACAAAACCAACAGCGTTTGGTTAAATCGAGCAGCGAGTAGAATGGATGCCAAAGAATGTTCTGACGATCCACTTTTTGTAGAGCTTGTGGAAGCGCTTCACGGCATTAACCCATCCGCAAATTCAGCCTACTATTTAGGTTTATTAAAAGATAAATCAGGAGATAGTAAAGGCGCGTTGGCTTACTATGAAGAGTCTTTAACATTGGAGCAAGATCAGTATCGCAAGGCAGCAATCTTATACAAAATAGCTGTAAAATTTAAGACTAGAGGATTGAAAAGTAAAGCGCGTTCGTATGCTAACAGAGCGTTGAAAAATCAACCTTCAATGGGAAAAGCTTATATGCTTATTGCAAATTTATACGCCTCAAGTGCAAATAGTTGTGGTACCACGCAGTTTGAAAAACGTGCAGTGTATTGGTTGGCGGCGAAAACAGCCCGCCGTGCAGCCTCTGTTGATCCTGGAGTTAAGAAAACAGCACTTAAGATGGCTGCTAGTTACGAAGGTAGAGCACCCAGTAAAACTGATATTTTTACAGAAGGTAATGCAGGCCAAACCATTCGTTTTTCTTGCTGGATTAACGACAGTGTAACCGTTCCGCAGTTGTAGTATGCAACAACTGGATTTGTTCAAAAACTTAACATTTGCGCTAGCAGTGATTGCCACTTGCTCGTGTAAAAATAACTTTGAACAGGTAAAGCAGCTCAATCAATTTGATGCGCTTCCAGTTGGAGAGGCCGACACCATTAAAGTTGTTTATACGGATTCGGCACAAACACTAGCAATTCTTACAGCACCTAAAAACTTAGATTACACCAATCAACCTTTTCCATACTCCGAGTTCCCAACTGGTGTGGAAGTGGTATTTTATGACGAAAACAATAATGAAACTTTTGTAAAAGCTGATTATGGAATTTTGTATAACCGTACTAATTTGGTTGACTTAAGGGGTAACGTACAGATTACAACTCCTGAAGGGGCTGATTTGAGAACCGCCCAATTGTACTGGGATGTTGATCGAGAGTGGGTTTTTACAGAAGAAAACTTTACCTTTAAAAACAAAGATTACGATATTGCTGCACGCGTGTTAGATGCCAGCAGGTCGTTTAATAAAATAACCACAGGACCACTTGTTGGAAGTGTTGCCGTAGAAGAAGAATTAT
>Ga0209654_1001742_pt1 | contig 16417 bp, 12 predicted proteins | sample SaaInl1SG_22_DNA_FD_184646 | JGI IMG/M metagenome (GOLD analysis project Ga0209654, IMG submission 184646) | Marine microbial communities from expanding oxygen minimum zones in the Saanich Inlet - ESP_161SG_22_DNA (SPAdes) (version 2) | ecosystem: Environmental > Aquatic > Marine > Intertidal... | reverse complement strand
CTATTCATATTCAAAAGACAGAAAAAAAACCGGTAAATCAATAATGCCGCCTGTTAAAACATATTCTGCTGCTCTTGTCTCTAGCCAGAGGCACGCGCCGGGCAAATATCGGCCAGCAAATGGGGGTGTTTCGGGCTAAATTTGTTACCCAAAACAGGCATTTTGCACAAGATCAAGGGTAAAAAAATAAAAAATCGTGTTTTTTTTATAAAAAAATTAGCATCATATTATAAATAAAAAATCCAATTAAAATAATATCTTAAAAGCAATCTCTCACGAAATTTCATCTGCAATTATGAGTTGTTTTAAATTTTTTTTATAAAATTTATAATTTTTTAACGAAGTTTCGGTAAAGTGTACATTCAGGCTGTATATCTGGCGATGTGCGCCTGGATGAAGACTGGCGATGAGTGCTGGCAAAATATGATGGTTTAAAGAATTTGATTTTACGGAGTTTTGAATGACTATTTCTGCTTATGATCGGCATGGTTCTGAGGATGTTTCAGCCCTTTCAGAGGAACAAGTGACAGAACAGCTGGATGCCGGTGATCAGATAGATTCCAAGCCCTCTGCGCCGAAAAAGCCGCGCCGCGCCAAAAAAGCGGCTGCGAAAAAGACTGGCGTAAAGAAGGCTGGCGTAAAAAAGGCTGGCGCAAAGAAGTCCGTTTCAAAAAAGGCTGGCGCGAAAAAGGCTGTCTCTAAAAAGAAAGCCGTCTCAAAGCAAGCCGTAGCCGATAATCCTGTCCAGAACCGCCAGGCTGAGACAGCCGAGCATCAGCACACTATTTTGCTGGCCAATGCCCAGCTTCGTGCCTTTCTGGACGCGCAGGACAAGGCAGAAAATAAAGAGCGCGATCGGCAGAAAACTGGAAAGACAGATGGCTCGGCAACCGGCCTGTTATGGACACTGTCTGCGCTGGCGCTGGCCGCCTGTGGCGGCGGCGGTGGTGGCTCGCCTGAGCCGGAAATAAAGGGAGAGATACCTTCTCCTGGCGCGCCTACCCCTGTAAAAGGCGCGAAAGAGCCCCAAACCACGAATGCAGATTTCTTGGCCAATATCTTGCTAAGTGATGCGGAGAAGCCAAGCGCAAAAGTCGCGGATGCTGCCTCTCAGGCATTAAAGGATGGGGCAGAAACCCCGATGGCCTATGGCGAGATAGATAGAGACAGCCTCACCAATGATGGGGTCTTTTCAATTGAAATCTCGAAAATCCAGCCAGATAAAATGATATCTGTTCAGGTTGGCGGGGTTGTTGATCCGCTTACCGGTGTTCAGGTAGCGGGCGGCGGCGTGGATAAGGATGATGTCTATCAGGGGCCTGTCTGGTACAGCTTGCCAGGGTCGCCAGGGTCTTTGCTGATCACGCCTATTACCGATTAAATCGCCCGTGAATATGCGCTGGAACAGGCGCGTGATAGCCAGATTTCTGTGGATAGACAAGATTTTTACCAGCAGGTTATTGATAAATTATTCGACAATAGCGCCGATATCACCCTTGCAGATGTGCTGGATGCCAAAAATTATATCCTGCCTACCCGGCAAGAGGTGACTGATCTGGAAAACGCAAAGTTAGGCGGCTCTCTATTGAGCGAGGCGCAAGTTGCGGTAGATATTGCCCAGCAGGTCTCGGAAAAAGCCTTGTATATATTTGGTCTGCAAACAGATCTTTATACGGCCAAGGTTGAGGATAACAGCTCTGAGGCGGCAAAGAAGCAGGCCGCAGAGGAAGTGCTGGACAGGCTGATCACGATTGCCCGCGAGGTAGAAGATGGCAAGCCGGTCGCGATCCCCAACCCGACAATTGCGGTGGCGGAAGCCCAGTCTGACGGCGGGGTATCCTATGTTTTCAAACTATCGGATTTCGGTATTTTTGAGGGGGATAATGTTGATGTTGTCATCATCACCGAATTGCCGGGTCGCCATGATGTAAAGCCGCTGCGCCCTGATGCCGCTGGCAATCCCGTGCCGGCAACCTCTATTTCCTATGATGATTTTGGCGATTTATATCTGAATGGGGAGAAGGTAGTCGCCGGTCAGGAAATCAGCCGCGCCGATATTGAAGGCGACAATCTGGTCTTTAAGCCGTCGAAACATTTTGATCGCACCGCTTCGTTCAAATTCCAGCTAAAGGATGCAGATGCAGAAGGCGGGGCAAAAGCCTCTGAAATCGTTTCCCTGTTTATTACCATTAAAAAGCAGGAAAATGATGTCTATTTCTACAACCATGAGCTGTATGATGCGCAAGGATTTAAGCTTGAAAATGGTGTCTATATCCCGCCTGAACAAGACACCGAAGCCGTAGAAAATGGTGAAACCAAAAATGTAAAGAAGGAGTCGTTCGCCCGGCCGGTAGAAATTCTGGCACAGGATAGTGCTATCCCGGAAGATGGCTGGTTCGCGTTTCAGGCTTTGGCAGATGATCCCGATACAGGCGACAGCTTTGCCGAAATCACCTATGCCCTGAAAGAGGGGGATGATGCCGATCTGTTTAATATTAATACAAAAACTGGCAAGGTCACCTTTAAAAAAGCCCCTGATTTCGAAAATCCGCATGATGGCACTCTGGATGATAATGGCGTTAGACCCGATGCGGATAACACGTATGAATTCACTGTTGTTGCCACAGGCGGTGATGGCAGCACGGCCGAGCAAAAAGTTCATCTGACCGTTCAGGATCGCAATGATGAGGTTGAGCAGAGTGAGGTCAGAAATGACAGCTTTATCCGCCTGGAAAAAGGGGTGTATCTGGAAGTTGTGGGCGATGATGGTGCTGGCTGGAGCGCTATTAATGGCGATGACCCGCGCACTATGGAAAGCTGGGTGCGGATTAATAATCCTGCTTCGGATGGCGAAACGACCGTGTTGCTGGCCTATGGCAGTGCAGATGAAAGCAAGGACACAAATGGCAAGGAAGGGGAATGGTTTATTCTGGAGGTGAATGGCGATGGCCTGCTCCAGCTGAACACCAATATCGGCAATGTCCGTGAAACCTTTACCGCAACCCATGACAAAATCGATGATAATGCCTGGTATCATGTGGCGGTCACCTATGGCGATGGCACGCTGACCATCTGGCTGAACCAGCAAGCGGTACTGAGCCAGAAAATGGATCTGAACACCACCGATGCGGCGCGGTTGCGCCTGGGCGATTCGACCCATCTATTCGCGGGCGATGGGCATAAAAACGGCTCGGTTGATTTCGATAATTTCCGCGTCTGGGATAAAGCCCTGAGTGTGGAAGAGCTTATCGCCTCCTCTCGTATCCATAAATACGGGTCGAGCGATTTGAATGATGCAGTCGCTAAAGAAGGCGATTCAAATCAGGACAATAAGGACAATTTTCAGGGCGTTGAAAATCTGGCTCTGGAATATAGCTTTGACCGGCTAAAAAATACCAGTGACCTGCTGGATAATTCCGGGCATGGGCGCAATGCACGGCTGGGCAAGCTGGGCGAGGAACAGACAGATGTGCTGGCCGCGACCATTTCAGATTATCTGAAGGGGGATGACGAAGGCGATAACCCTGCCAACACCTCAGCCGAGCTGGCCGTGGTGGTAGAGGGCAGCCATCTTGTCCTGTCCAATGAAATGTTCGGCATTTCGGATATAGATGACGCAAATGAAGGCGTGAAGTTCCACCTGGCCCCTGTGGATGGGAAGTTGCGAATCCATGATGGGAAAACATGGGTGGATAGTGCAGATAATATCTTCACTCTGGGCGATTTAAAGGCTGGTCATGTTCGCTTTGTCCATGATGGGTCGGAAAATCCGACTATTCAGATACAATATTCGGTTTATGACGGGCTGGCCGGCGGTTCAGGGGCAGATATATTTGTGCTGGATAAAAGCGATAGCGGGACAGATATTATCACCGATTTCAGCGTCTCTGACGGGGATAAAATCCGCATTGATACAGCCAACGGGTCACGTGATGATACGATAGCTGAACTGAACCGGGCAGGGTATTATATCCGGGATAATACTACCCATACCAATATCACCAACGCAGATAACAGCCATATCTATTTGACCATTAATGACCTCGATCATAATGATATCACCGATAGCAGCTTTGGCAGCTATTTCGAGATTATCTGAGGCGATGTAAATAAAGCGGGGAGGGGGCAGATGGTGGGAGTACTCGGACTTGAACCGAGAAGCCTTGCGGCACAGGATTTTGAATCCAGCGTGTTTACCAATTTCACCATACTCCCGTTTCGGCATGATGCGACCGTGCACTTCTCATAGCATTGCTCGGGGCTTTTTGGCAATTATTACTTGCCGAAAATCTGTAAATATGGGCGCAATAGGTAATCTGTAGCCGGTTTTTTTTAAAACAGGCAGGCAGGCGTGTAAAAAAGGGGGGGAGCGCGCGATCAGATGACAGACCATGTCACCGATACAGGCCTGAATAATCAGGCCGCCCATGTCATCGCCTTTATCCAGGAGCTGAAACTATCGGATATCCCGCCAGAGGTGGTGACCCATGCCCGCTATTTGATGCTGGATTTGCTGGGGGTGGCGGCGGCTGGCCGGCAAACCCGCACGGCCGATATCATCATTGACTATGCTTTAGGCTGTATGGCGGCAGGGGGTGACAGCCCTTCTGTGCCTATTCTGTTTGACGGGCGGCTGGCCAGTACCGCCGGGGCCGCGCTGGCTGGCGGGATGATGATAGATGCCATAGATGCCCATGATGGCTATAAGCCAACCAAGGGTCATGTGGGCTGTGCGCTCTTGCCCTCGATACTGGCCGCCCTTGCCAAAACCGGCCAGCTGGAAGATATGGACGGGCTGCTCACCGCCCTTGTTACAGGCTATGAGGTCGGCAGCCGTTGCGGGGTTGCCTTGCATCGCACGGCCTCGGACTATCACACCTCCGGGGCATGGATGGCGGTGGCGGTGGCCGGGGTGGTATCGCGTATCTGTGGGCTGGATGCGGCGGCCTGCTGGCATGCGATGGGGATTGCAGAATATCACGGGCCGCGCAGCCAGATGATGCGGGTCATTGATTATACCAGTATGTTAAAAGATGGCTCTGGCTGGGGGGCGATGGCAGGGGTCAGTGCTGCAGAAATGGCCGCCCTTGGCTTTACCGGTGCGCCGGCCGCGATTATCCGGGATGAGGAATGCACCGATATCTGGGAAACTCTGGGCAAGGAATGGTTGTTACCCCGGCAATATATCAAGCTCTGGCCGGTTTGCAGATGGGCACAACCTGCCATGCAGGCCGTGCTGACACTCTGGCAGGAAGAAGCCTTTGATATCCAGCAGATTGAACGTATCGAGATTGAAACCTTTCATGAAAGTTTGCGCCTGGCCAGCCCGCATCCCGCCAGTTCGGATGAAGCCCAATACAGCCTGTGCTGGCCGGTTGCCGCTCTGCTGGTCGCCTTGTGCGAAGGGCGCGAAGTCACCGCCTATGATGTGTCAGAAGCCGCACTGGCCAGAGCCGATATTCATAGTCTGAGCGGCCGCATTACCCTGACAGAAAAAGCCGCCTTTAATCAGGTTTTTCCGGCATTGCGCCAGTCAGAGGTGCATCTTTATTTCCGCGATGGTCGCCACCGCTCGGCTTTTAGTGCGCATACAAGGGGCGATCCTGAAACCCCGGTCAGCTATGCCGAGATGACCGCCAAATTTGATCGGCTGATCGCCCCGACCCCGCTTGCCGCTCGGGCAGAAGGTTTGCGGCAAATCTGTTTAAACCCTGCCGCCGCCTTGCCGGAAGCCTCTTTAATGGAATCACCCCTGAATCAGCTGCTTTTCTCTTCGAATTGAGCGGATTTCCGTGTTTGATTTTATAAACAAGTGATTTTTTTAATAGAAATTTAATAACTATAATTGGGGTTAGTATATTGGAAAATCAGCATAATCAGTCCTTTTGAACGGATTTTATGTGTCTCTGGCCTTGCGAGGATATGAATATATGTTAGGCTGTTGGCAATGATATGTTGTGGGCGCTTTTCAGGCGCTTTTTAGTTATCTGTACAACATTTATAAAATTGAAATGGGTTCCTTGGGAGGACGAAAAAAATGGTTTTTGATAAATTGAACAATCGGCCTGTTCATGAAAAAGCAGAGATGTATGCAAAGGAATATGCAGAAGGCCATCTCTCGCGTCGTGAATTTATGGTTCGAGCCACCGCGCTTGGTGTATCCAGTGCTGCGGCCTATGCGCTGATCGGCCAGAGCGATGCCGAAGCAGCGGTAAAATGGACAAACCCGCCGAAAAAAGGCGGCACATTGCGTATTCAGCAAGAAGTGCGCGCGCTAAAGGATCCGCGCACCTATGACTGGTCGCAGATTGCCAACTTTACACGTGGCTGGCTGGAATATCTGGTACAATATAACCGCGATGGCACCATTGAGGGCAAGCTGCTGGAAAGCTGGTCAATTAATGCAGATGCCACCCAATATACCCTGAACGTCAGAAAAGGCGTGAAGTGGAATAACGGGGATGATTTCACCGCAGAAGATGTCGCCAATAACTTTGAGCGCTGGTGTGACAAGGGTGTAGAGGGTAACTCTATGGCTGGACGGATGAACAGCCTTATCGATCCGAACACCAACAAGGCCATCGTCGGGGCGATTGAGGTGGTGGATTCCCACACCGTGCGTCTGAACCTGCCAAAATCGGATATCACATTGATTGTGGGCGCAGCTGACTATCCGGCAGCGATTGTCCATAAATCCTATGATAATACATCAGAAGGCCTGTTGAACTCACCGGGTACAGGGCCATATCTGGCGGAAAGCATAGAAGTGGGCGTAAAGGCTGTATTGGTCAAGAATGAAAACCATAAATGGTGGGATGCGGCCAACGGGGCGTATCTGGACCGGGTGGAATATATCGATTATGGCACAGACCAGACGGCCTTTTTTGCCGCAGCCGAAGCCGATGAAGTCGATATGATGTATTGGACAACAGGCGAGTTTGTCGAGCTGTTTGACCAGCTGCCAGGCTGGGAAAAGTCAGAAGCGGTGACCGCTGGTACAATTGTTATCCGTCCAAACCAGGAAGCCGAAGTCAATGGCATGAAGCCCTATGCAGATGTTCGGGTTCGCCGCGCATTGGCCATGGCGGTGGATAATGCTGTTTGTCTGGAGCTGGGCTATGCTGGTCAGGGGATTGTGGCGGAAAACCACCATGTATGTCCTATCCATCCTGAATATGCCGAGCTGCCAAAGCAAACCGTTGATGGTGCAGCAGCAAAAGCCCTGATGGATGAAGCAGGCATGGGCGATTTCGAACATGAGCTGATCTCTATTGATGATAGCTGGAGAAAGCCAACCACAGATGCGGTAGCCGCACAATTGCGTGATGCGGGTATCAAGGTAAAGCGGACAGTGATGCCGGGTTCTACTTTCTGGAACGACTGGGCAAAATATCCGTTCTCCTCTACCAACTGGAATATGCGCCCTCTTGGGGTTCAGGTTCTGGCTCTGGCCTATCGTTCAGGGGAAGCCTGGAACGAAGCAGCCTTTAGCAATGCTGAATTTGATGAACTGCTGTCCACGGCTCTGTCTATCGCAAATGCCGATGAGCGCCGTGAAGTGATGGCAAAGATTCAAAAGATCATGCAGGATGAGGGTGTGGTTATCCAGCCTTACTGGCAGTCTCTATACAGACACGCTCGCAAGACAGTTCAGAATGCTGAAATTCACCCAACTTTTGAAATCAAGCCACAATATATGGGCTTCAAAGCCTAGCTTGACATTTGGAGCGAGGGTCGGTGTCGGCCCTCGCTCTCCTTCCTTTTTTGAATTATTTCACATATTTCTAGCGAACAGATTTTTTAATGCTGACTTTCATCACAAAACGTTTACTGGTTATGCTGGCCACATCGCTGTGCCTGACCTTTGTGGTGTTTTTCCTGACCAATCTTCAGCCCAATCTGGAAAAACTCGCCAAAACAGAAGCCAATAACAGAATGACAGATGCTCAGGTGATCAGCTGGCTGGATCGCAATGGCTATTCTGATCCGGTATTGTTTCGCTATGGGCAATGGCTGGGGGTGATGCCGGGCTGGGTCAAAACAGATGCCGATGGCAAGGTGACTGGCCGGTGTATTACCACCGGGGTGGCAGCAGCAGATGCGCCAGGCTATTGCGGAATATTACAGGGGTATTTTGGCCGCTCTACTGTGTTTAAGGAATCGGTCGATGTGATTATCCTGAAACGCTTGTCGCTGACCGGGATTTTAATGTTCTGGGTGATGATCGTGATGGTGCCTGCCGCCCTGATTATAGGTGTTCTGGCAGGGATGCGCGAAGGCTCAAAAAGCGATAGAACCCTGTCGGCCATATCAATTTTAACGACGGCAACACCGGAATATGTCTCAGGGGTGGTGTTTATTGTGGTGTTTTCCAGTATGGCGGTTGGCCTGAAATGGTTTAAGGGCTCGGCGACATCTGCGATGGATGATATTACCTTTGCCAATTTCACCCTGCCAGTGATGACAATGGCGCTATATGGGATGGGCTATATTGCGCGGATGACACGCGCCTCTATGGCCGAAGTGATGACCGCCCAATATATTCGCACCGCCCGCCTCAAAGGGGTCAGCTTTCGAAATGTTGTCCTGAAACATGCCTTGCGCAATGCGCTTATTGCGCCTTTTACCGTGATTATGTTGCAGTTTCCATGGCTGTTGACCGGGGTTGTGATTGTGGAAACCTTATTTAACTATAAGGGCTTTGGCTGGACATTGGTTCAGGCGGCCGGCAATAACGATATTGAATTGCTGTTATCCTGTTCGATTGCGGCGGTGCTGGTGGTACTGGTCACCCAGCTGATTTCCGATATTGGTTATGTCTATCTGAATCCGAAAATTCGGGTGAATTAGGAAATGGGGGATAGACAGTAATGGAACCGCTAGGCTGGGTCGAAATTTTCGGACAAATATTTGTGCAATTCACCCCTGTATGGATAGGGCTGGTGCTTATCTTTGTGCTATCAGCGATGTTCAAGCGGCGTCTGGGTCTCTATGGCCGCCTGTTTGACAGCACCATTGGCCTGTTTGGCCTGTTTATTGTCCTGTTCTGGGTATTGACGGCTATATTTGCCGATTTGATTATTACCCAGGATCCGCTTGGCCAAATATCGGGGATGAAAAATAAACTGCCTGGCACGCCGGTTCCGGGGGGGGATAATTCCTATTATCTGCTTGGCGGTGATAATCTGGCACGCGATGTATTTAGCCGGGTGGTGATGGGCGCCAGATTTGTGCTGTCTATCGCCCCGGCGGCGACCCTGTTTGCCTTTATGGTCGGGGTAACGCTTGGCTTGCCTGCGGGCTATTTTGGCAAGCGGCTGGATACGATTTTATCGTTTATTGCCAATATGGTGCTGGCTTTTCCGGTTATCCTGCTATTCTATCTGCTGGTGACGCCTGAAATTCGGGTAACCGGTATTCCGACCATTATGGCAGCGGTTTTATTCCTGTTCCCCATTGTTTTTTTAATGATGCTGTTCCAGTCGCGCTATTATACCGAGCCAGCCAAGCGTAATTTATATTGCGGGATTACGCTGATTATCTGTTTATGGGCTTATTCCGGTCTTGCCTTTAATGCCGATCCGCTCGGGGTCTTTTATATGGATCCCAATTTATTAAATGTGTTTGTCTCGGTGGTGTTTGTAAACTCGCCCACTGTCTTTCGTATTGTGCGCGGGATCACGCTGGATATTCAAACCCGTGATTATGTGGCGGCCGCCCAAACACGCGGTGAAGGGTCGTGGTATATTATGCTTTGGGAAATTCTGCCCAACGCCAGGGGGCCGCTGATTGTCGATTTTTGCCTGCGCATTGGCTATACGACTATTTTGCTGGGTACGTTGGGCTTTTTTGGTCTTGGTGTCAGCCCGGAAAGCCCGGATTGGGGCTCTACCATCAATGATGGGCGCAAGCTGTTATCGATTTATCCGCATCCGGCCTTGCCGCCGGCGATTGCGCTGATGTCACTGGTTCTGGGCTTGAACCTGCTGGCAGATGGCCTGCGCGAAGAATCGTTGAAAGATTAGGAGCCAGCTATGTCAGTTAAACAGGAATATAACGGCCCTATTCTGGAGATAAATAATCTGTCGATTTCCTTTTTTACCCGCTTGCGCGAAATTCCGGCAGTGATGGATTTTTCCTGTGTGGTACAGCCTGGTGAGGCAATGGGGCTGGTTGGCGAGTCCGGGTGCGGGAAATCAACGGTCGCACTCGGGGTGATGCAGGATTTGGGCGTGAACGGCCAGATTGTTGGCGGCTCTATCAAGTTTAAAGGTCGGGATTTAAGCAGCTTAAGCGGCGCAGAATTACGCCAGATTAGAGGCTCGGAGATCGCGATGATCTATCAGGAGCCGATGGCCTCTCTTAACCCGGCCATGAAAATTGGCAAGCAATTAATTGAAGTGCCGATGATCCATGAAGGGCTGAGCGAGGCTGATGCCTGGAAAGTCGCCCGCCAGGTTGTCGAGGATGTGCGCTTGCCAGACCCGGATCGTATCTTGCAAGCCTATCCGCATCAGCTCTCGGGCGGCCAGCAACAGCGTATTGTCATTGCGATGGCACTAATGTCCAAGCCCTCCTTGCTGATACTGGATGAGCCAACCACCGCACTGGATGTGACCGTAGAGGCAGGGATTGTTGATCTGGTCAAGGGATTGGGCAAAAAATATGGCACGTCCATGTTATTTATCAGCCATAATCTGGGGCTGGTAATGGATGTGTGCGACAGGATTTGCGTGATGTATTCCGGCGAAGCGGTCGAAACCGGCACTGTGGTGGATGTGTTTGATAATATGCGCCATCCCTATACACAAGCCCTGTTCCGCTCTATCCCCCTGCCAGGGGCAGATAAAAATAGCCGGCCATTGGTAGCGATACCCGGAAATTTCCCTCTGCCGCATGAACGCCCGCAGGGGTGTAATTTTGGCCCGCGCTGTGACTATTTCAAAGCCGGGATATGCGATGGCGCAGATATCCCGATGGCCTTGTATAACAAAAAGGCTGACCATCAGACACGCTGTTTACGGTTTACAGAAATTGACTGGCTGGCAGATGCGGTGCGTGCAGATGATGTGGCAGAGACCATGCCGGGGGAGATTATCCTCGATATCGATGATCTGAAAAAATATTATGAGGTGAGCGCAAATGCGCTGTTCAGCTCAAAAGAAAAGAAGGTCGTCAAAGCAAATGAGACTATCAGCCTGACCGCGCGCGAGGCAGAGACCCTGGCCATTGTCGGCGAGTCCGGTTGTGGTAAATCGACGCTGGCAAAGGTGCTGATGGGGCTGGAAACCGCGACCAGTGGCCGGGTGAAACTGCTTGGCCAGAATGTAGAAGATGTGATGATAGAGGACAGGGATACCAAAACCGTATCCTCTATCCAGATGGTTTTCCAAAATCCGTTTGATACGCTAAACCCCTCAATGGCGGTGGGGCGGCAAATTATTCGCGCCCTTGAAGTGTTCGGGATAGGCGATAATGACGAAGCAAGACGGCAAAAAATGCTGGAGCTGCTGGATCTGGTAAAATTGCCACGCGAATTTGCCGAACGGATGCCAAGACAGCTTTCCGGTGGCCAGAAACAGCGTGTAGGGATTGCCAGAGCCTTTGCCGGGGATGCCCGTATCGTGGTTGCCGATGAGCCTGTTTCCGCCCTTGATGTATCGGTTCAGGCCGCGGTAACTGAATTGCTGATGGAAATTCAGCGGCGATCGCGCACCACCTTGTTGTTTATCAGCCATGATTTATCGATTGTGCGCTATTTATCTGACCGGGTGGTAGTGATGTATCTGGGGCATATTGTCGAAACCGGCACAACCGATCAGGTTTTTGCCCCGCCCTATCATCCCTATACCGAGGCCCTGTTATCTGCTGTGCCGATAGCCGATACCCGTATTCAGCGCAAACGCATTGTGCTGGATGGGGATATCCCTTCTGCGGTTAATCCGCCCTCTGGCTGTCCGTTCCAGACCCGTTGCGGCTATAAGCAGGACGCCGGAACAGATCTATGTGAAACCGAGGTTCCGCCTGTACGCACCCTGGAAAACGGGCATCAGATTAAATGCCATCTGGCCGAAGATATTCTGGCCAAAATGGATCCGGTAATCGCCCTTGCCAATGATAATAGTGCGCCCAAAAAAGCGCCCAAAAAAGCTGTAAAGAAAACCGCTAAAAAAGCCGCAAAGAAAGTGGCTAAAAAAGCCGTAAAGAAAACCGCTAAAAAAGCGGCCAAAAAAGCGACGAAGAAAACGGTCTGATTTTTTATGACAGGCTATTTTGCCTTGGTTATGTCTAAAAAATTTCCTTAAGTCCGCCGGCGGTCGGGGATTTTCAACAGATAAAAACAGTTTTTGTCATTTAAAATTCTTTATCTTTATTTCGTTTTTACAGAGTGTTAGATTTTTATTTTGCCTGTTTTTACAGCATTTGAAATTAAAAATAGCACCAACCCTTGTCAAATCACGGCAAGAAGCGCATCTTAAGGCTTGGGAACGGCAATTAATGTGGGGGTCACATTAATGCCTGACGATCTACTCGATAAACGCAGCGGCCATACACAATCTGTCTCACGTGCGCTGAGTTTACTTACAAAACTGGCAGAAGAATCCGAAGGGTTAAACCTTTCGGAACTGGCGCGGCGTGTGGGTCTTGCACCTTCGACCGCGCATCGCCTGCTTACGACTTTGCAGCTGGATCAATATGTCCGTTTTGAAGATGGGCGATGGCTGGTAGGCGTGCAATGTTTTAATGTTGGCTCGTCCTATATGCGCGCCCGTGATGTGTGTTATATGGCACGCCCCTATTTACGGATGCTGATGCAGGAGACAGGCGAGACGTCCAACCTGGCACTGGTAGAAGAAGATGAGCTGGTCTATCTGGCACAAACCGAATGTCCTGAACTGATGCGGGCATTGGCTCGGCCGGGCGCAAAAGCCCCTCTGACCTGTTCGGCTGTGGGCAAGGTTGCGCTGGCCTTTATGCCGCGCCAGCAAGCTGACCGGATGATTGCCAAGGCCGGTATTCAGCAAATGACCCGCAAAAGCCATGTAACCGCTGCCAGCCTGTGGCGTGATATCGAGGCGATTAAAAAACGCGAAGTCGCCTTTGATGATGAAGAACATTCTGATGGTTTGCGATGTGTTGCTGCCCCGATATTTGAAGCCTCTGGCCAGGTGATGGGTGCTTTATCTATCAGCGGGCCATCTGTTCGCGTTACCGAAGCCCAGCTGGTCAATAATGGCCGGGCGGTGCATCGTGTGGCAAAGGATATGACACGGGCACTGGGCGGTGTGTGGCCAAGCTAGGCACCTGTCGCAGGAATAAAGCTGGCCGGTTATGCGCCAGAACCCTTTAAGCCTGTGAAATCGAAGCGCGGCTATTCCTTGGGCGTTTAACCCTTGGGCGTTTATTCCTTGGGCGTTTAATCCTTGGGCATCTATTCCTTGGCGTGGGCTTTTACCAATGCGGTCAGCTGTTCCATCATCCGGTCTGGCATCCCTTCCTCGCGCAGGGCTTGCGTCGTTTCAAACAGATAATCCCTGCACGGGCCAACAAACCCCTCTGCTCTGGCAATATGACGGGCGGTTTCCTGGGCGCTCATTTTCGGGGCAAAGCTGGGGCTATCATGGCGAATGGTAAAGGCAAGGGCATTTACCGCGCCCTTATCGGTTTGCACCCGTAGCCAGCGTGGCAGATAGGAATTATTCAGCATTTCGCGCCGCCATAATATATCCAGCTCTTCTGCGGCGCGCTCTGCGCGGATACGATAAACACATCCCTTTACCGACCCGCCCCTGTCCAGTGCCAGCACCAGACCCGGCGCATCAGGATTGCCGCGCCCGATGCGCGTCCATAAACAAAATCGTTTATGAAAGCCAAAAAGCTGGCCATAGCGACGTTCTTCAAAATCAATAAGCGGGTTCCAGATAAGGCTGCCATAGCCAAAAATCCAGACATCCTCGCCCTCATGCTGATCGGCCAGAAATTGTCGGCGCGAGGCTTGCAATTCTTCCATGGACAATACCGTACTGGCCGCGCCATCCCGCGCTGTTGCCAGCTTGTATACCGTGCCATTGGCCAGCATATCCCGGCTTAGACGATTTAGTCTGTCCGGCGAGGAAGGGTTATCTGTCATAATACTCAGCTTTGCGACACATCATCCGATTTACGTGATATCACCAATTGCGGGAAAGGAATTTCAATATTATGGGATTCCAGCGCGGTTTTCAGGCGTCTGTTCAAATCCCAATTCAGCTGGAAATAATCTTTATATTCTGCATAAAGCCGAAGGCGAACGGTTATCGCGCTATCCCCATAGGCAACCACCAGAAATACCGGGGCGGGATCTGTTTTCACCCGCTCATCATCGGTTAAAGACAGCAGCGCTTTTTCAGCGATATCCAGATCGCTTTCATACCCGATGCCAATATCAATATCCATACGCCGCACATCATGGCGTGAATGATTGATGATAATCGACGACCAGATAGAAGAATTCGGCACAGAGATATAAATATTTTCAAATGTATCTATTTGTGTGGAAAACAGGCCAATTTCGCGTACCGTCCCGGAAATACCATTTGCCTCAATCCAGTCCCCAACACCAAAAGGCCGCAAGAGCAGCAACATAATACCGGCGGCCACATTGGAGAGCGTACCCTGCAAGGCAAGGCCAATCGCCAAACCTGCCGCACCCAGTACCGCGATGATTGAAGTGGTCTGAATGCCAAATTGCCCCAATGCCACAACAAAGGTCAGAATAAGCCCGGCATATCGGGCGATAGAGGCTAAAATCGGGGTAAGGGTCGGGTCAAGACGGCTTATTTTTGATGTTTGTGCGCGAATAAAACTGGCCGCCCGACCAGATAGCCAGAAACCCAGAATAAGCGTGCCAAACCCGGCCAGAATATTGGCCATCACCGGAAATGCCTGCTCTATCAGAATAGACATACTGTCAAAAGATGAGATCAGGGTTGTTGCAGCGTCCATTTTTGACTTTCCTGAAAAAAATTGTGGCTGGCCATCCGGCATTGCCTGTCGAAATCGCCTGTTTTTTCCTCTTCTCCCATTATAGGCAATCCGGATATATTTGACCAGCACCGTAAATTATCGCGTCAATTGTCAAAGCGGTTTGGAAATCCGGGCGAATGAAACGGGATATTTCACTTCGTGGATTGAGTTTTAAGCCTTGTCTATCTATAGTCTGGCTCAGGTAAAAGGGGCAATTGGAACGTGATGAAACTGCATAGATGGTCTGTTGGGGATGGCGTGCTGGAAACAGGCGGCCTATGTTGTGCTATCGGCAATTTTGACGGCGTACATAAAGGCCATCAAGCCCTTATTGGCAGGGCGCGTGGCACCGCCAGAGCAAGGGGGTTGCCGCTGGCCGTGATTTGTTTTTCCCCCCATCCGCGCCGCTATTTTCAGCCCTCTCAGCCGCCCTTTTTATTGATGGACAATCATACAAAAATAAAAATGCTGGCCGAACAACAGGCCGATATGGTGATAGAGATTACCTTTGATGTAAAATTGCAGATGATGGGCCCTGAGGAATTTGTCCGCGATGTTTTGCATCAGGCACTGGATGTGCGCCATTTATTTGCCGGGGCAGATTTTGCCTTTGGAAAAGGGCGTTCCGGCACGATGGAGCTGTTACAGGAATATGGTCAGCCCCTGGGTATGGAGGTAGAGGCGCTATCGCTGGTTCTGGGTGAAGGGGCAGATATTATCACCTCTACAGCTATTCGCACCGCCTTGCAAACCCCGGATTTAGAGAGGGCAGGCGCTTTGCTGGGCCGTGTGCCTATCCTGTCCGGCATAGTCGCACAAGGCGATAAAAGAGGGCGAGAGCTAAATTTTCCCACCGCCAATATTGCCTTGCAAGACTGTATTGCCCCTGCCTTTGGGGTATATGCAATAAAGGCCGGGCTGGAGCGCGAAGATGGCACAGAAAGGATGCTGGCAGGGGTTGCGAATATCGGGCGGCGGCCAACGGTGAATGATCGCGGTATTTTGGCTGAAGCCCATCTGTTTGATTTTGCAGAAGATATTTATGGCCAGCGGCTTAATCTTTATCTGCATCGCTTTATGCGTGCCGAGCAGAAATTTGACGGGCTGGAGGCGTTAACCACCCAAATTGCCAAAGATGTCGCCCGTGCCAGGGATATCCTTGCAGCTTAAGCCCCTTTGCGGTGAAACCATTGGACATTTTTTGTGCCAGCGATTAAAAAATTGGGCGGTAGTGCCAAATGTCGAAACTTGACTAAAAAAAGCGAATTAAGGGGGGTAACCCCGTTTCAGTGCCAGCGATAATCAGAGATTAAATGATGGATTATAAACAGACCGTATTTCTTCCAAAGACAGATTTTCCCATGCGGGGCGGACTGCCGAAAAAAGAGCCCGAAATTTTGGCGCATTGGCA
>Ga0209654_1001741_pt1 | contig 16419 bp, 11 predicted proteins | sample SaaInl1SG_22_DNA_FD_184646 | JGI IMG/M metagenome (GOLD analysis project Ga0209654, IMG submission 184646) | Marine microbial communities from expanding oxygen minimum zones in the Saanich Inlet - ESP_161SG_22_DNA (SPAdes) (version 2) | ecosystem: Environmental > Aquatic > Marine > Intertidal... | reverse complement strand
CGACATTTTGACTGATCACTCGGCCAATGATGTCACTTTTCTCCAATGATTGATTCGATAGGGCTTGTGCGACTGGCATATTTTCAATGTGCTGATCGAGAACAAGAGTTCCTTCAACTAAATCTTGCGTGAAGACCCAAGCATCAGCTGTCTCTTCGATTCTGACCCGTAAATAGCGCTTCCACTGCGGGGTTTGGCAGCTGACCTCTAGGGTTTTTCGATTGTTGATAAAAGGGAAGCGGATAGAAAGGGGTTCTTCACAGTGACCAATTGGAATCCGACGATCGGGTGGTGTGATCTGGACTTGATGTTGGTCGATGGATTGATCGCTAGCGATCCATTTCGTAGTCACTGCGATTAAAGCCTCATGGCCACCTGGAAACGCTGCGGCATGGCCAATGTTTGCTGTAAGGAGTCCAAGGATCATGAATATTGCCTGCATGATCGCAGTATGCGTCTCTTAGCGAAGAATGCAAACGCCCTCGGCAGACAGTTGCCGGCTAAAACCGGATTATTGTTGCCGTTCTCGCCAATTTCCATCAGCGAACCCCTGATTTCAGCTTGGCACACAGTTTGCTTCCTCCACTCGGGGAAACCCAGTTGAATAAATCGACACAATGTTTGGGAACTTTAGGGGTCGTTGATGAAATTGCTAGAAAATCCGTTTGGCATCCACGAGAAAGCCTTGGCGGTCAGAAATCAGAGAATGGAATTGATTTCAGCAAACATTGCGAATGCTGACACACCATTATTTCGCGCAAAAGATCTCGATTTTCAGAAAATACTGGCAAATGCCAACCCGAATCCGATGGCTGCGACTAACGCGCGACATTTCGATACAGGTGAAGCAGAAAATACCAACGCTATCGTCTACCGAACACCCTATAACTCCTCGGTTGACGGAAACACTGTGGAAATTAACGTCGAGCAAGCGAAATACGGTGAGGCTGCAACTCAGTATCAAGCCACCTTGCAATTTCTTGAGAGTCGGATTTCTGGAATCAGAAAGTCGCTTCGTGGCGAATAAGGATCAAACATGCTGAAGAACATCTTTGAAATTGCAGGTACGGCGCTTACAGCGCAGACCATTCGGATGAATACGACCGCATCGAACCTTGCGAACGCAGGTTCGGTCTCTCCTACGGAAGAGGAAGCATTCCGTGCAAAACGTCCTGTGTTTAAAGCGTTGGTGGATCAGGCAGATTTAAATGCTGGTTTCAACACCTTGGGCGGGGTCAAGGTGAGGGAAGTTGTTGATAGTACGGAGCCTGTCCGCAAAGTTCACGATCCGGGTAATCCCGAAGCAGGCGAAGATGGCTTTATTTTTCTTTCGAACGTCAACGAAGTGACGGAAATGGTTGAAATGGTCGCTGCTTCTCGTTCGTTTCAGAACAACGTCGAAGTGGTCACAACCGCTCGTCAATTGATGATGCGTACTCTTGATATTACGAAGGCTTAACGATGAACACAGATATTTCGCTTGCTTCAACCGGAACCCTGACAAAACAGGAATATGATGAGTCACAACTTTTCCGCTCTTCAGATGATGAGCTGGACAGAAGTGCCTTTTTGAAGCTTCTAACGACACAATTGCAAAATCAGAATCCTTTAGATCCCATGAAGAACGAGGCCTTTGTCGCTCAGTTAGCGCAATTCTCGCAACTCGAGGGGATTACCAATATGTCGACTTCACTGGATGATGTTGCGGATGTGATTCGATCAGACCGGATCATGAGTGGTGCGAATCTCGTTGGTAAATCCGTGTTTGGTCAGACTGGACGGATTTCGACAGATGGGCAGTCAGTTTCTCAGATCGAGGTGTATCTGCCTTATGGGGCTGAACAGGTGGATCTTGGGATTTACGATATGAACTCAGGAGCTCTCATTCGCTCTATTGTCTCGGGTCCGCAAGGCTCAGGTACGGCGTCCTTTGGGTGGGATGGTCGAATGGCTGACGGTACTGCTGCTCCTGTAGGAGATTATGTCATCCGCGGAACAGCCAATATCGACGGCGCCGCAACAGATATCTACCCAAGCACGTTCGCAAAGGTCAACACAGTATCTTGGGACGCGCAGTCCGCAAATCTGAATTTGAATCTCGCCGGCGGCGTGACTTTACCGATTAGTGAAGTCAGCCGAATCGGTGAGACGCCCAAACCTTCGTCATTAACTAATCAGACTGATCAAGCTGGAGAATAAGAGATGTCGTTTTTTACCTCGTTAACCGGACTGAACGCAGCTACAACACAGTTGGCTGTGACATCGAACAACATTGCGAACGCGGGTACGACCGGATTCAAACGATCTCGATCTGACTTTGGTGATATTTTTGCGACCTCTCCACTGCAAAAAGCATCGACCGTCGTTGGTCAAGGTACGGCTCTCAAGCAAGTGACCCAGGAGTTTTCCCAGGGAAACATTGAGCTTTCAGGGAATTCTCTAGATTTGGCGGTCACCGGTGAAGGCTTCTTCCCGCTGCGCTCTGGTGACGGTCAGGATCTGTTTACTCGAAACGGATCGTTCCTGTTAGATGAGCAAAATACAGTCGTGAACTCCGCCGGCCAGTTTCTTCAGGTTGCATCGGTTGACTCCCTCGGTAAAGCGGATTTCGAGGCAAATCTCGTCCCGCTTCAAATTGCACCAAATACGGTCGGTGAAGCCCTGGCGACGTCAGCAATCGATCTTGAAATCAATTTCCCGGGTAACACCAACCCTGTGTATCAAACAGATCCAGAGACTGGTCTTCAGTCACTTGTTCCGTTTAATCCAAATGATCCAACAACCTATGCTAAGTCTGCAGCGATCACGATCTTTGATGCGAACGGGGAAGACTTCTTGTTGACCTTCTACTACCGCCGTACCCAGGTAGCGAGTGCTGAAAGTCCAAACAGTAAATGGCAAACCCATATTTTGTTAAATGATACGGAATTGGAGCCAACACTCTCACAAGCGACCGATTCCGCCGGTAATAAACTGTTTGTGAATAAGTATGGTGATATCAAAACAGAGAACGACTCTGAGGTTGGTGGTTTTACCACGAAGACATTTTTCAAAAAATATAACCTTGACGATTTGGGTCCAGTTATTCAATCAACCCCAGCTACAGCAATAGGGTCTGTTGCGTCTAACCAGCCATATCAGAAAGGCGCTGATGGCGTTCAGTTTTATGCGGATCCTTCGACTTTCAACTTCACATCTGTAACACCAGGAAACATAGCTAGTGGCGAAACGCTTAGCTTCGACATCACAATGGGCGACCCTGCTTCGACGGTGACTTCTGAAACTATTACTTTTTCAAGAACTACGACGACGTTGGCACAAATGGTTGCTGCGATTGACGATTCGCTAGCTGCTAAGGGAAGTACTCAACACCTTACTGCCTCTCTGTCTGGCACTACCATCCAAATCGCCTCGAGTGATGGTACAGCTTTCTCAATCGATGCAATTAATGGGACAGCGAATAATGCCCTAGTGGGTCTTGGCGCTTCGACTGGTGGCGGGTCAGATGGCGAGGTTGCCGAGGCTGTTGATTTATCGAGTGCCTTCAGTCTTTTGATTGATGAAGATTTAGACAACCCGATTGCCAACCCTATTCCTATCGATTTATCTGCTCTAAGTGGTTCAACTAAAAAGTTAAGCGGTCAAGAAGTTGCAACTTTAATGACGTCCGAAATTAATCGACAGCTCGGTGATGGTCGAAAGTTTGATCTTTCGACCAACGCGACCTATCGACAGTTTACTGTGGCATTTAATGGATCGGATATCCCGATTAATATTCCGGCTGGCTCGTACACACCGAAGGAACTGGCAACGGAAATTCAAAACGATTTGCGATCCGGGGCTAAAGCAAGAATTAACGTTGCATATAATCACGCACTCAAGCAGTTCACATTTAAAACAAACGATTTGACGGATGCTATCAGTCTAAAGAATTCCAACACTAATCTAAACGCGTTGTTTGGTTTGGGAACGTCTGGGAAAGTGTTGCCTGTTGACGTCGCAACCGGTGCACCGGGCGCTGAGGTCGTTCCTCAAGGTGATTTTATCCTCCCAGAAGTGCAGCAGCGACAGGGTGTCGTCGTTGAATTCGTTCCTAGCACAGCAGCAGGATCGACCGATGGCCATTTCACCATCGCTTCTGGTACCACGGGGGACCAGTCATCAATCGCAGTCAGCAACATTTCAGAAGCTGCCGTCACCTACTTCGGGTTTGATCCTACGAGTACCTCGGTCCAGAGACCCTTATCTGTTGGCCGAGAGTCAGGTGATTCTGCCATTCGGGGTGTGTCATCAACAGCGGCTAAGGTCTTTGGTACTCCAATTCAATTCGATCCAGATGAAACCTTCAGCGTTGATGAGCTGTCCAATCAGTTTACGGTCACCGTGGATAATGTCACCGAGACGTTTCGCTTAAATGTAGGCGACTACAATTTGAACTCTTTTATCAATTCGTTAGAAGGTCGAATTAATGCGATGGAGAATTCGAGTGGTCAGTCCATTTCTGGGGTGAAAGTCGACTTTGACGAAACACTTGGGGTGTTTACCTTTACCTCGGGGACTACTGGGGATGACTCTTTCGTTCAGATCGAGGGGTCGCCGAAATTTGGTATGGAAGACCTGAGTTCGTCTGTCGGGTCAACAGGGACTTATCGTCGTCCTGTCGCTGAGACAACTGATCAAAACCAAACAGTTTACGTTCAGCTTGATCAAGCGGAAGGAACTGCTCAAGAAGATCGCACATTCCTAGAATACGATACCGACCCCAATACCGATAACCCTGAATTACCTGCTGACGCAGCGGGTCTTGCGCAGGAAGCGGAATGGCGGCCCTTATTCCTTGATAAGGGCGAATTGACCTTTGATACGGCAGGTCGTTTGGTCTCTCCATTGAACGGGATCAATCTTCAGGACGTGGTTGTCGGTGCCGAGTCGGTATCGATTGATTATGTCGGCTCGACCCAGTTTACCGGTGACTTCTCAGTGAATACGCAGTCTCAGAACGGGCAACCGAACGGTTCGCTTGTCGCTGTTGATATTGCTGACGATGGACTAGTCACGGCGTCATATTCAAATGGTACCCAGGATTTGAAAGGCAAAATCGTACTTGCCACTTTTTCGACACCTAACGGCTTGCGTCAATTAGGGGATTCAACCTTCCTGGAATCCAGTGATTCAGGGGCTCCAACACTGGGTGAACCTGGTGGAGCTGGCTTTGGCACAATCCGTGCAGGTGCAAGGGAAAGAGCGAATGTTGATTTGACGTCAGAGCTTGTGGATTTGATTACCGCGCAGCGGAACTTCCAGGCCAACGCGAAAGCGATTGAAACGTCATCAACCCTAACCTCAACAATTATTAATATTAGAAGCTAATTGACCTTAACGGGAATTTGATATGGATCGTCTAATCTTTACAGCAACTACAGCGATGGCTGAGTACCGATTAGATCGTCAGAATATGACGCACGAGCTTGCTAACGTTTCAACTACTGGTTTTAAAAAAGCTTATCAGGTGGCTAATCGGGCTGTACGAGTAGAGGGTGACGGCTTTGATAGTCGTTTCCTGCCACGTGCAGTGACATCACCACAGGTTGATTTGTCACCAGGTACGCGTCAATTCACGGGCCGTTCGATGGATGTGGCCATGGATAACTTCACAGTTTTGGCCGTGCAGGCTGAGAATGGAGACGTTGCCTGGACGCGTCGAGGCGATTTGAGTCTTGACCCCGAAGGACTTGTCAGAACCGGTGAAGGATATCTGGTGCTTGATGAATCTCTGGCGCCATTACAGTTACCTCAAGGCTCCGTTATCTACGAAATTGCTGGCGATGGGACAATTTCGATAGTAGACCCCAGCAATCCTGAAGCTGGTTCGCAAGAGATAGCACAACTCGGATTGAAGGATGCTTCTGCGACTATTTTGGGTCGTAGAGAGGATGGTTTATTTAAACCACTCGAAAATACAGAAGGCGGATTTGATTTTGAGTCTGGTCCTGAGCCAGCTTCATTGACGCCGGGGTCGCTCGAAGGCTCAAACGTCAATGCTGTCCACACACTCGTCAAATTTATCGACCATGCGCGATCTTTCGAAATGCAAACCAAGGTGATTCGAGAGATGAAAGATAACGATGCATCTGGCGCAGCCATGATGCGCATGTCCTAGGAGATAAACAATGGAAGCCTCACTTTGGGTATCCAAGACAGGCCTTGATGCACAGCAGATGCGGATGACGGTTATCTCGAACAATTTAGCCAACGTAAATACGGTTGGTTTTAAGAGAGATCGCGCTGTTTTTGAAGATTTGTTGTACCAAAATATCCGGCAAGCCGGTGGCTCAACGGGTGGTGACAATCAATCTCCCACGGGTCTCATGATTGGTACCGGTGTTCGTATCGTCGCGACTGAAAAAACCCATACACAGGGATCAATGATTCAGACGAAAAACGCATTGGATCTTGCGATTCAAGGCGAAGGGATGTTTCAAGTTTTGCAACCTGATGGCACCTTTGCTTACACCCGTGATGGGTCATTTAAATTATCAGTCGATCGCGATCTCGTGACATCCAATGGGATGCAACTACAACCTGCAGTGACCATCCCTGCCAATGCCGAGTCAATCAGTATCGGTGAAGACGGAACTGTTTCCATTCAGCCTTACGGAAATGCCGAAGAGCAGGTGATTGGACAATTGCTCTTGACGCGATTTGTGAATTACGCAGGTCTCGAACCCATGGGGAAAAACCTCTACCGAGAGACCTCTGCGTCTGGAGCACCGCTTGTTGGTGTGCCTGATGCGGACGGCGCCGGCAGAATTTCTCAAGGGTCGCTTGAAGCTGCAAACGTCAATGTTGTTGAAGAAATGGTCAACATGATCGAAACGCAGCGTGCCTATGAAATCAATTCGAAGGCAATTTCTTCGGTCGATTCGATGTTGCGCTTCTTGAACCAGAATTTGTAAGAGGTTTGATGTGATGCAGAAGTTGTCGACGATGTTTGGACTGGTGCTACTCGCAGGTTGTGCGGGGCCACAAAAGGTAGCTGGACCATCACCCGAATTTGCGCCGGTGATTCCGGTGGCTTCCCAACAATCGTCAATTCCCACCGGTTCTGTTTATAACGTGGCTTTTTCAGACAGTTGGTTTGGTGAAAAGACAGCCTATCGTGTTGGTGACATTGTGACGGTCGTTCTCGACGAGTCAGTGGATGCTGATACGACGACGAAAAATACAGCTTCTCGGAAGACCAAGACAGACGTGTTGTCACCCCTTCAATTAGCAAAGTGGGGAAGTCCAGGCGGCCTATTATCCTCTGATCTTCAAGAAGAAAATGAAGTCTCTTCAACGGGCTCTGGTGTCATTGATCAAAGTGCCACCCTCAAAGGGACAATGACCGCACAAGTGGTGGAAATTTATCCTAACGGGAACTTGCTGATTCGTGGTGAGAAGATTGTGAATTTCTCATCAGGCTCTGAGGTTGTTCAGGTTAAAGGAATCATTCGTCCTCAGGACATACAACCCGATAATACCGTGCAATCCAAACGACTCGCGTCGGCTCAAATTACCTACAAAGGCGTCGGTCCCAATGCAAACGTTCAAAAGATCCCATGGGGTACGAATTTGCTCCTTAGCATTTGGCCATTCTAGGAGACATTGATGAGAGTATTGCTGTTATTGATGAGTCTTCTGGCAACAACTGCCGCGACAGCTGATCGCATCAAAGATCTGACGACTGTTGCGGGTGTTCGTTCGAATCAATTGATTGGGTATGGATTGGTTGTTGGTTTGAATGGCACCGGAGACGGTGGAGCAGTGCCTTATACCGGTCAATCCCTGCGTTCGATCCTTGGTCGCCTTGGAGTGAACGTTGATGGTGTCTTATCCGATTTTGACGTAGCAGGAACGCAGGCCAGTAGTATTCCTGCAGATAATGTTGCAGCCGTCATGGTGACGGCATCTTTGCCCGCTTTCGCAAAACCGGGTCAAAATATTGACGTCAATATTTCCACGATCGGTGCAGCAAGTTCGTTGCGTGGTGGAACCTTGATTATGACGCGACTACGCGGCGTTGATGGTGAAGTGTATGCGTTAGCGCAAGGTCCGCTCACGTCAACTGGTGTGGAAGTTAACGCTGCTGGCGACGAAATTACGATCGGTGTACCAACGTCTGGGCGGATTCCCAATGGTGCATCCGTCGAGCGCATGGTCGAATCCCCATTTAATCGCTCACAACACATTGTCCTCAATGTATCGACCGGTGATTTCACAACATCAAAAGAAATCGTAGATAAGATCAACTCGATCTTTGGGGACGGCACAGCATCGGCCATTGACGGCGTCTCTGTCGCAGTGCGCGCGCCCGAAGACCCAAATGCGCGTGTGTCTTTCTTATCGTTACTGGAAAACTTGGATGTTACCCCGGGAGAGCCAGCTGCGAAGATTGTTGTGAATAGTCGGACTGGCACAGTTGTCATTAGTCGAAACGTGAAAGTGACGGCTGCTGCTGTTACGCACGGTCCCATCACTGTGACTGTGTCGGCAACTAATGAGGTGAGTCAGGCCAATCCATTTGCCGATCAAGGCCAGACTGTTGAGCTGCAAAACGCCGAGGTGGCCATTGAAGAGCCGGCGAATAAGATGTTTTTATTCCAACCAGGCGTTGATCTTCGTGAGATTGTCGATGCGGTCAATGAGACCGGTGCGACTCCTTCATCCCTGATTGCCATTTTAGAAGCACTGAAGTCATCCGGAAGTCTTCGGGCAGAGCTTGTGGTGATCTGATGAATACCATTTCTGATCCAAAAACATCTTACGACTTCGCGGGAATCGGTGCTCTGAAAGCACAGGCAGCCCGTGATGGTCGCGATGATGATGCGATCAAGAAAACAGCAGATCAATTTGAAGCAATGTTTCTGCAGATGATGATGAAGTCGATGCGGTCGACGATTCAGAAAGGTGGGTTGTTAGACTCTGCTGGGACAGAAACCTTTGAGCAGATGCTTGATCAACAATTTGCCATGGCTATGGCTGGCCGTCGGTCGACCGGCCTCAGCCAGATGGTTGAAGAGTTCATCCGTCGTTCGCAGGGGTTGTCTTCTGAAGAATCAATGTCCGGTAATTTTTCCCTTCAACCTAAAGCAGTGGATGCATTGCCTCTAGTCAATGAATCGGTCGGTTTTGGACTTTCTGAAGAGTCTACGCAACACTTTTTGCTTAACCGCGGCCGACTTTCGCTCGGGGGGGTTGACTGATGGTTGATTTAGTCTCGATCGGAGCCAGCGGCGTCAACGTTTACAAGCGAGCGCTCGCGACAGTTTCCAACAATATTGCGAATATGGGTACTGATGGCTATAGCCGTCAGGTAACAGAAATTCGGCAGAATGCTCCGACTGAGGCTGGAAAAAGTACCATCGGGAATGGCGCTTACTTCAATCGAGTCACGCGGCAATACGATGAGTTTCTGGAAGCATCACTCCAACAGGCGACCTCTGACTTTGAGTCACAGGGTGCGACAGTGGAGTTTGCGAGACGATTACTGGATCTGATTGGTAGCGAGAAGATTGGTGCGTCAGCGGCTTTAACCAAGTTCTTTGGATCGGCAAAGAACCTATCAACAGATCCTGCTTCTTCTGCTCTTCGGAATGCGATGCTTCGCGATTCAGATGAGCTGGTGTCACGATTTAATGGATTGGCTGATCAGATTGATGAACTTAGTGATCAGGCATATTCGGCGCTCGAAGCAGACGTGAAAGCCATTAATGGTCTCTCAAGTCAGATCGCTGCCGTTAACCAAAACCTCTTGAAAAAGCGGAACGAAGCGGACCAACCGCCTCAACTTCTCGATCTTAGAGATCAGTTATTGAGAGACCTGAGTGAGTACGTGGGTATTAAGACCGTCGTTGACTCCCAAGGTTTGGTCTCGGTATCGCTGACTCAGACGATGAATAAGGGGCTGTTGGTTGACAAGGTTACCGGATATCAACTGGCTGCCTCTGAGCGTACGAAAGATAACCCGCAGATTGCGTTTACCATCAAGGGTGGTCTCGAGAACGTGAGTTTATCGGGGGTCTCTGCCGGAAGCGTCGCCGGATATGCCAACTTTTTAGAAAATACGGTCGCTGAGGTTCGGGGTCAATTGAATAAGGTGGTCCGGGTATTTGCCGATGAGGTCAATGCCATCCAGACCACTGGCCTTGACGGCATGGGCCGCGTTGGGTCTAAGTTCTTCGAGGTTGAGCCCTCAGTGGATGTGGATAAAGGGGCGTCACGTGGTGACTATGAGATTTTAGCCATCATCGGCGATGCAACTGCCATTACATCCGGCTCCTATGGCTTTACGTGGGATACTGCTTCTGGCGGATGGGTTCCTGATGCGGGTATCTCTGATGCTCGGTCTGACTCAGCTGGATCTATTACATTTTCGGGACTAACGCTCAGAACCTCCGGACAGCCTCTGGATGGGGACCGCTTTATCGCAACCACTTACCAAGATGCTGCGGCTGGGATACGGGTTGCGCTAGAGGACGGTGTTGATATCGCTGCCTCATCCTTATTCCGGATTACCCCGGCGATTGAAAATACTGGATCGCTTGGGCCGACAGTCAGTTTTAATAACTATTCGGGATCCGATAGTCTCCTCAGTGACGGTATTGTCAACGTTCAATCTCAATCGATGACTCCAGCGGGAGTCATTGGTCCGGGGCAGTCGCAGTTCAGTGTGACTCTTGATTCTGCAGCCGATGCGAATTTGACGATTAACTTGCTCACCAGTGATGGTCGTCATCTTGTAGGTGGATCGTCAGGAACGGATTTCTCTGGATTGGTGGGTAGCTCTGATTTTTTTGCAGATGGCGCTAGCTACTCGGACTTGTATCTTAATAAGAGTGGTCCTGCTGAAAACAGCTATAAAGATTTGACGTTACGCTACGGAGCTTTTGGCGATAGCCGAGAGGTGACCTATCTGAGCCCCTTATCTGGGGACGTGGTTCAAGCTTCGAACTTGGTCGATTTTGCTGGAGGTTTTATCGATTTCTCGGTCGGCGTGATGAATAACGGCGTCCAATTAGATATCGACGAAGATACCTTCATTGATCAGACCCAAGGAGCAATTTCCGTTGTTGGTGACTCAGTGTATCGCGGCACAGGTTCTGGTTCGGAGCGGATCGCTGAGGTCGTTTATCCGTTTGGCGGCGCCTCTAAACCCCAAGACACGTTACGAGTGAATCTGTTAGGAAGCCCGATTGTCAGTGAGTTTGAGAACGCAAGTTTTGAGGCAGACCCAATTGGCTCAGAGACGGTGACTGGCTGGTCTGTCCTTAACCAACAAATCATTCTGGGCACAACTGAGATTGCAGGTTTTGCGACGCCGATGGATTCGACTACTCCTCCAAATTCGACGAGCGACTCCAGCGTGCCAACCTCCCCTGGTTCATACTCGACGACAATCGTGTCTGATGCCAACGATGGGTCGAAGGCTATGCAAATGGATAGCTCAGGGATCACAGCAGCGGCTGGATACGACGTGGTACGAGGCCCAGCGATCTATTCGGACTCAACAGTTTCTGTCAGAAGCGGTGATTCGATCAGCTTCGATTGGAAGGCACAGGGTGGAGGCGATGACTACGATGTCTTTGGTTATTTCATTAACGAAACAACTGGTGATACGCACATTGTTCTTGATGAGACTGGGACGACCTCAGATTGGACAACGGTGAGCTTTGATGTCCCTGAGTCGGGCGACTATCGGTTTGTGTTTGTTTCCGGTAGCTTCGACGCATCAGGCGGCCAAGCGATGGGTGCTCGGCTATTTGTCGATAACCTAGTTGTCGACGCAACACCTCCACCACCACAGATTGATGTGACCGCTCTCAACCAAATAGCGACTAAGCTGACTTTAGCCACTGGTAATGACTTGGTTAATACAAGTAATCCAGAGATTGCCCAGATTAGCGTCGAAGCAGTGACTGCAGATAGCCAATACCAGACTTCTAAGATCTTCGATCTCAACACGGATGATCTCGTTGAGCTTGGTGCCGTTGTGGATAAGGGGATCTATCGCTCTGAGATTATTGGCAAAAGTATCCCCGCTTTTTCCGGAGCAGGTGACGTGATCGCTGCTGGTGAAATTCTTTTGAATGGGACAGCCCTTGGGCCACTCACCGTTGGTTTGTCGGGTGTAGATGGTTACGGAAGAATGTCTGCCCTAGATATTAAGTCTTGGCTCGACTCCGCATCACTTCCAGAAGTCAATGTGAAGGTCTGGAATCGAGTATTTGTTCCCGAGGATTCCGTCCAACTGACCGGGGCTGGGATCAAAATCAATGGGACTCGGATTCTGTCTAGCGCGACTGGATTGTCGACCTCATTTGATTCTTTGTCAGATATCGTTGCTTCGATTAACGCTCAGACTGCAACGACTGGGGTTGAAGCGATACTTGGCGATACTGGATTCATTCAGTTGACCAGTGACGGCGGAAATATCGAGCTCGCTGCCTCGACAGATGCGGCTAGCAATAACCAGTTGGGAGTTTCAAATGGAGTTTTTGTTGGGGAATACCGGATACGACAGAATACGGGCTCAGATAAGCCAATCAGTCTAGAGCTGATCGGTACCGGAACACCCTCCGATCTCAACGCAATCGGACTCGACACAACGGTGACTGTGACTGGAGCCATTGATGAAAAGATTGGTGTATTTATTCAAGGCTCAAACGGCTCGGCAGCTTCAACCCTCGACACTCAATTAGTCTCCAGCGGAGTCGGTCTTGTTGATGGTATCCGTGACCGGGTTTATGAACTCGATTTTATTAATGCGGATACCTACCGGATAACTGATACGGCAACGGAAACGATTCTTGCCGAGCGAGACTACGACGGAGAGACCCTCATTAGTTACCAGGGTATCCAGATTTATTTAGATCGCGCGGCGGAGGCTGGCGATCGATTTACGATTGATGGAAACAACACCGGCGACGGTCAGAGTTTTGATGCCCAGGGTAATAACGACAATATCCTCCGGGTCGTCTCGCTTGAAAATCAACCTGTGATTGGTGGGAAGTCCTTAGCCGAATCTTATCTCGATTTCATTGGTGAGGTTGGCAATCAAGCTGTTCAAGCAGAGATTTCGCAGGACGCACTTGCCGTTCTTCGTGATCAGGCGATTGAGGCTCGGGATCGGGTATCTGGAGTCAACCTAGATCAGGAGGCCGCTGATTTGATTAAGTTTCAGCAAGCCTACCAAGCATCAGCACAGATTTTGCAGGTCGCAACGAAGTTATTTGATGCAATGTTGCAGGTCCGCTAGGAGACAATAGATGACGATTTCGACCACTCTATTATTTAGCCGTGCCGTGACGCTCATGAGCGATCGCCAAAGCGAGCTGGCTTCGATGCAGGAGAAAGTTGCAACGGGTAAGCAGATCGTTCGCCCGAGTGATGGTGCAGACACTGCTGTCAATATCGCCCGACTAAAAAACACCATTTCACAGTTCGACGGGTACAAGGCGAGCCTTCAAGCAACCACCGATCGCTTGAAGGTGGAGGAAGCCTATCTGCAAAGTGCTACCGACGTGCTTTCCTCTATTCGGCAATTATCGATCCAGGGGGCCAACGGCACACTTGGTGCGATCGACCGACGAGCGATCGCAATGGAGGTTGATCAACTCACCTCAGAGATGATCAACATCGCGAACGGTACGGATGCTAATGGCAACTTTTTATTTGGTGGTTCACGAAATCGAGAAGCTCCGTTCCAAGTTGACGAGGATGGCTTGGCTCGATACACCGGCGATATTTATCAACGCCAGGTTGATTTCACCAGCCAGCGACGCTCAGGAATTGGTCGGACAGGTTTGGACGTCTTCCAACCCGTTCTGACTGGTGAGTTCACGGAGCCTAAGAATGAAGTCTTTCGCGTTGAATTCGGCGGTGCTCTAGAGGTCGGCGATCAGTACACAGTGACCGTGGACGGCTATGAATTTTCGCAGACCGTGCAGGTTGGCGATTCCTTAACAGACGTGATTGATGGTCTCGCGGAGGATATTAATGCAGCCCGCGATTCTGGCGTCATCCCCTTCGTTGAGGCCGCGAATAGTGGGACGGGTCAATTGATGATCGAGGGGTTGGCTGGAACTAAGCATCATATCCTACTCGATACATCAAATACGGGAGAATCCCTTAAGACAGGTTCGGTGACACCCATTAATCCAGGTACAGATTTGGATGATTCAGATCTCGAATTCGAATCTCGGTCTTTAAATTTTGCGTCTGTTGATTTCACCGCTTTTGACGCGGTGGTTAGTTTACAGCTTGGAAATACTGCGCTCACAACGACAGCAACATCGTTTTCTGATTTGGGGGCGCTTGTTGATGATTTGAAGTCTCACGCGGGCTATGCGGCGGCAGACTTTGAATTATCCGTCGATCAGACAGGTGACCGGTTGCTCATTGACTGGAAGGAGGCCCAGGCCATTCCGGCGACCACGAAGGCTCTTTTTACCGGTGGTGGTGCGGCAGAGCCTGATCTGATTGATGTGAGCGATAATCAACTGACGGTCCTCAATGAAGGATTAGATCTTGAGTATGGTATGAAACTTGAGGCGCCTTTTGAGAAGGGTGACCGAGTGTCGCTACAATTCGAGGGCGTGAATTTTGAGTATGTGGTGACTGGCCTAGAGGACGGAGTTATGTCTCCGGCCTCAACGGTCTCCATGACCGCGGTGAGAGCAGCTGTCATTCAAGCGATCAATAACGATCCGCTGATGTCACCGAAGCTGACTGCTAGTCAGTACACAGCGAACTCCGCATTTATACGGCTCGAGCCGACAAACTTAAATAATCCTGGGGAGATCCAGACCGAGCTAGTTGATCGTGGTGATATTAACAATCAGTCCTTACGGTTGTTCCGGGAACAAGTGCCGTCACCGTCCATGCCAGAAAAAGTCGAATTCTTTGCAGTCCTAAAATCTCTATCTGATTCATTAAAGGCAGACGACCAAGATGGGATTCGTGCAACGATTGATCAACTAACTCAGATGATCGACTCAACCTCGTTGTCGCTTGCCGATATCGGCAGTGAGATGAAGACGATTGATGACGAAATCTCGATTAACGAAGATTTGAAACTTCAAATTCAGGCTGCTCTCACTGGTGAGGAAGATCTCGACTACGCGACTGCGATTACTGAACTTCAGGCAAAAATGTTGTCACTCGAGGCGGCACAGTCGAGTTTTGCGAAAATTTCACAGTTAAGTTTGTTCGACTACCTCCGATAAAGACTTAACACAGATGGGGTTAAAGAGTGGCTGAGACCAATATCTTAAACACACTAGGGGCAGGGTCAGGGCTCGACGTGTCTGCGATGGTAGACGCCTTGGTCAACGCCGAGCGTGCGCCGAAAGAGACCCAGATTAATTCGAAAATTTCACAGTCAGAGGCGACGATCTCTGGCTTGGGAATCTTGTCGTCTGCCATGAAGACACTCTCTGATGCTTATGAGGCGCTGGATGATTTATCCGAGTTTACGGATCAGGCCTCGGTGACCGCCTCAACGGTTGCGTTCTCGGTCGAGACTGGCAGTGGTCCGGTTCCTGGCCAGTATGCGACCTCGGTTCAACAATTGGCATCCTCACAAGTCGAGCGACTCTTTGTTGGGTATGACGGCAATGGAGACCCGGTGGGATTCAACGGGGCCTCTGAAAATTTGAACGGTGGGACCGCGTTTGGTATCGATCTAACGATTGGTGGGACTACCACTACTGTCAACGTGACCGATACGACACCTCAGGGGATCGCAGACGCGATCAACGCCGCGGGGCTATCGGTATCGGCGCGGATTGTCGACACAGGTGCCGCAACTGGAAATATACAGATTGTATTGACCGGCGACGAGGGCGCCAACAGCCAGTTCACGGTGTCGACTGCTGTCGCCGCACGGGAAACACTCCGGACCGCTGCGGACGCCATCCTGACGGTTGATGGGGTACAGATGACCCGCCCCTCGAATAAAATTACTGATGCTATTCCCGGAGTCGATCTTGAGTTGTTTGTCCCAACCACCAGCGCGGTGACTGTCAACGTCGCCCGCGACACGGGTGCGGTGAAGACCGCTATTGAGGACATGGTGAATGCCTACAACGCATTTCTTGGTGTTACCGACGCCCTGAAGGATCGGGAAAATCAATCGGATGACGGAACTGGCTCGCTTGCGGGGAACTCCGCTCTTAGAACGATCATGACTCAGATCCGGAGGATGATGACCTCGGTTTCTTCAACCCCAGGTGAGAATGTGACAGTTCTCGCCGATCTCGGTATCCAGTTTGAGTTGAGTGGCCAGATGACGGTCGACGATACCAAGCTTCAAGCGAAGCTTGACGGTTCGTTTGATGACGTCGCCACGTTCTTCTCGGCAAATACTAGCCGGCAGAC
>Ga0209654_1001740_pt1 | contig 16428 bp, 10 predicted proteins | sample SaaInl1SG_22_DNA_FD_184646 | JGI IMG/M metagenome (GOLD analysis project Ga0209654, IMG submission 184646) | Marine microbial communities from expanding oxygen minimum zones in the Saanich Inlet - ESP_161SG_22_DNA (SPAdes) (version 2) | ecosystem: Environmental > Aquatic > Marine > Intertidal... | reverse complement strand
ACATTGTGACTGGCGATAAAGTTATTTCATTTAATGCTGATAATAAGCTAGAAGAAGATGAAGTTACTGAATTACATACTCATGCTGTAGGTACAGGTAGACCAACTGATAAGCTAGTTAAAGTATTACTTTCAAATGATAAAGAAATTATTGTTACTTCTAATCATCCTTTTTATATGCCTGAACATAACGCATTTAAATGGATTGGTGAATTTAAGAAAGGTGAATTAGTTATGGCAGAAAACAGTTTAATGTATCCAGTAATTTCTGTCGAAGAAATTAGTGATGTTAATCAAGTAGTCTATAACTTTGAAGTAAAAAATAATCACACTTATATTGCTGAAGGAATTAGAGTTCACAATGGTGGTGGGAAATCCGATGATAGCGGAGGAAGCAAGTAATGAAATTAAAAAGTCTTAGTAATAAAGACCGTTACGGTAATATGTTCTCCGTAGAATTCTTTGAACCAGACACAACCGTTCCTATGATGATGGTGATCCCTGATATGCCCGATGGGTTTAATGGGGCTGATACTAGTAATCATCCAGGAGACCCTAAAGGCACTGACACAGTACCTGCATGGCTAACTCCTGGAGAAAATGTAGTTAATGCAGAGGCTTCTCGTATTCCAGGCAATCAAGAAAAGATTGACCAGATGAATGAAGAAGGTCGCATGATACAAAAGGCACAAGGTGGACCTATTCCTACTTATGAGTCTGACGGTGGTTTTATTCAAGGTCTTGTAGACACATTTACGCTACCTAAAGCTCCTCCAGGGATTGAGTATCGTAGACACAAAGATGGGTCTATTGGTATGTGGTCAGGTAATACTTATCGTGGTAAATATGAAGAGCCAGAGAAAAAAGAAAGTTCTTTCTCTGATATGCTTGGCATTAGCTATAACTATGGTGGTGGCAATATACCTAACTATGGTGGTGGCAATATACCTCCTATGTATGCTAATCAAGGCGCTCTTGCTGAATTCCTTAAAGCAGAAGAAGGCCTTCGTAATGAAGCATACTTAGATTCTGCAGGTGTACCTACAATAGGATATGGCAGTACTTATGGCGTTAAGATGGGTGATAAGCTGTCTGATGCACAAGCAAATCAACAGTTGATGAAAGATATTGCTGTTGCAGAAGAAGACTATAATAACCTTGTTGATGTTGATTTAAACCCTAATCAGCAAAATGCAGTTAAATCTTTACTATTTAATATTGGTGGTCCTCAGTTTGCTAACAGCAGAGCGAGAGCAGCACTTAATGCAGGTGACTTTGATACTTTCCAAAAAGAAGCTTCAGAGTTTCGCATGGCAGGAGGTGAAGTACTTCCTGGACTTGAAGCCCGTAGAGCTAGAGAAATGGATTTATTTCAAACCCCTTATGAAACAGCAGATGCAGATAAAGGTACAGGCTTTTCGTTTATTAAAAGCGCTCAAGCAGCTGATGATGTATCTGATGCTCAAATGTTAGGTGAGTATGAGATAGACGGTATTGCACCGCCTCCAAAGCCTGAAGATGAAGGATTCTTTTCTCCACAAGTAAAAAGATTTTTACAGTATCCTTTAGAATCATTTGGAGTTCCTGTACCTGAAGATGCTCCTGGAAAGCCAGTAGGTAATAAGCTATTTGGAACCGAATCAACAATAATTAAAGAAGAACAAGCAGAACGAGCGCTTAAGTATCCTGCAGAATTTTTAGGTATACCAGCACCTCTAGATGCTCCTGGAGTTCCTCTTCCTAATGTATTTGATTTGCTTCCAGATGAAGATAAAACAATAGCTAACCTTAATGAGATGCGTGTTAATGAACGACAAAGTAAAGTTGATAGATTAGCAAATCGAATTAATGAAAACCAAGAGAAAGGAATTCCTGTTTCTCCTGAGTTAGTTGCAGCACACCAAGAAGCAACTGCAAGCCTTGGCGAAGCACAACAAGTTCAGCAAAAACATGCTGCAGAAGTAGGTGCTGAAGTTACAAAAACAGCGGAAGCAACTGCAAAAGCACAAACTTATAATACTGAAACAGGTAAATTTGATAAACCAACTGAGCAAGAAGAGACTTCAGGGACTACTGAACAAAGAGATGCGGCAGCTAATGCGGCTGCAGCAGGTGCAGGACAACCTGATCCGACAGAAAATCCTTCAGCTGAAACTCAAATGCTGTTAAATTTAGGTTACACCAAAGATGAAAATGGTAATTGGATAGAGCCTAAAGATGAAGAAGTTCCTGACGAAGTAAAAGGTTTTAGAGATCAAGCAGTAGATGCGTTTAAAGGTGCGTTTGGTGACTTGTTTAATCCTAAAGAACTTGCTCGTATGGCATTGCTTTATACAGGCAGTCGTCTTATGGGATACAGTCACGAAGGTTCATTTGCTTATGGTGCTAAAAGTTATCTTAATCGTGTTGATGCTATGGATGCTCAGTTCCAAAAAGATATTCGGGATGATGACTACCTAGATTACACTGAAGAGTCTCGCAAAGAGTTTGAAAAAACAAGAGACTATTCTGTACTTCGTAAAAAGAAAACTGCAGTGACTATGGAAAAGCCAACAGGTAACTCTAACTTAATTGGTGTTGGTAAAGTTCAGAGATTTTTAGGTACTGATGGTAATGAGTATGTAGAATATGAAGGTGGTATGGCTCCAGTTTCTGCTCTTGCTGATTTATTAGAGCCGTGGGATGAAGCTACTCAAGGAAGAGAAGCAGTAACTGCTGATTTTAAAGCTGCCTTCGATAGCGCTGCTGCTACTGCAAATACTGAAAGAGGCTTACGGGCTGGTACTCGAAATAAAACTAGTTATGATGATCGAGTACCTTTTGATTCTGTTAGTCTTGCAAGAGAAGCAGAAAGTAGATACAGAGAAATCCTTCATCAAAACGGTGTGTCTATTAACGATGCACCTGAACTAAAAATTAATGTTAATAATGCTATCAGTAAATTTGTAAATGATACAATTGATTTTAAACAGTCAGGTGGCAAAGGTACAAAACCGAATAGTATTAGAGCATATATTAATGCTGAAACAAGATCAGTATTAACAGGTGTACCTCAATTTGCAATGAATGGTGCTTCTGAAAATAATATGAATATCCTTGACGATAAGATTAAGAAAGAAGTTAGGGATGAAAATGGTAAAAGACTTGGTCCTAAAGATAAGGGATACGCTGAAGCATACGAAAATCTATGGTCGGCTACTTATGCAGCTTATCGTTTAAGAAGCCAATATCCTAATCTTGATTCTCAAAGCGATGTTAATCTTGAAGAACTCGTAGAAAAGAAAAGAGAAAGAAATAAGAAAAAGAAAGATCCTGCAAATGAATGGACACCATTTACTTTGTGGATGAGTAGAACACCAGCAACAGCAAGTGAAGTTCAAGCAATTATTGAACAAGCAAAGCTTGATGGTAGTTTAGATAAACTTATCTAAATTATACCCTAAGAGATAATACACCCTTATAGGGGAGTGTCTCTTAGGGTTTTTTTTTATTTATATTAGGAGGTTAACATGGCAGAAGACTTTATTGATGAAGAAGGTAATTCTCGCCAATGGATAGACGGAGATACAATTGAAGGTAAAGGCAATCGAGATATCCGTATCCAAGGGCTTAATGCTCCTGAAACAAGCAAAGTAATTCGAAGAGATGGTAAGCTACGTTTTGTGCAAGGTCAGCTAGGCGGTGAAGAAACAACTAATGCAATAGCTAGAATTGCAAAAGAAGGTGGCTTTAATAAAATTGTAGACACAGGTCTTGACTCGTTTGGTCGTGATGTTGCTCGTATTGAAAACGAAGAAGGTGCTGATCTTACAAATACTTTGTACAGGTCAGGTGCTATTCAAGAAGATATCTTTACTGATGCAGAAGGTATACGAGCCGCACAACAAGGTAGATTACAAGCACAGTTAAAAGGTAAGCGTGATTACCAAAATATAATTCACGAAGAGCTAGGCGAAATACAACAAATGCCTATCTTGTTTAAAGAGTCAGCTAATAATGAAAAAGAGTATTTAGATTCAGTTATGCAAACTATTGCTCTTCAAAAGGGTTATGATCTAACTACTGAAGAAGACTATAAAGCAGCTTATGATCTTGCAATTGAAGGTAACTATGATACCCGTAGTTTACCTTTTAACGCTATTGATTTTTCTTATGGCGACAGAGATATGACGGGTGTAGCCTACAATCAGTTTACACAATCATGGAATACTGGTTGGAAAGGAATGTCTACTGCTCTAGCTGGATTTGCAGAGCTAGCAGGGGTAGGACTAGGAATTGAAGACTTAGAAAGATGGGGCGCAACTGAAGTTGAACTTGCCAAAGATGATTTGTCTAATGCACCTATACTTAAGAACTTAGACTTCAGAGATGTTGATGGACTCTGGGATGGCTGGCAATACCTTACTAATAATATGGCTATGTCTGCACCCTATCTTATTACTCTATCAGCAGGTCACTTGCTTTCGCCTGTAACATTCGGTGCGTCAATACCGCTTGCTTATGGTTCAATGGTAGGTGTTCACTCAGGTAACGTATGGAATGATATTGAAGGGGAAAAAGGCCAAAAAGAAGCTGCAGGATCTTTAATTGCAGGTACTGCTATGGCAGTTATGGACAGGATTGGTATGCAAGGTATTCTTGCTCCGTCTAAGCTATTAACTAAGTCAGGAAGGCTAGAAGTAGCTAAGGCGTTAAAGAAACAAAACCCAGGAATGACATCTAAACAAGCGCTTGCTTTAATTAATAAAGAAAGTAAGTCAGTAATTAAAGGTGCTATTCAGGGCATGGGTAACTTTGCTGCTGACCATATTAATCGCGGTAGCTTAGTTAAAAGTGTTTTAAAAGGTGCTGGACGAGGTGGAATCACTGAGGCTGTAACTGAAGCAGCACAAGAAGGAACAGGCTATATTGCTTCAAAACAAATGTCAGAAGGTGGGCTTGAACAAAACTTTAATCCTAACGAGTTTAGTAATCTGTTAGCTTCTGCTGCAGTTGCTGGTGGATCGCTAGGTGCTGGCTTTGGTGGAGCTGGTTCTATTGTTGAAGCAGGTGACCGTTATGCAATGAGCAAAGGTCTTATGCTAGGTCGTGTAGACAAATTAAATCCTTACGATCAGATATCCCAAGAAATTGGTAGACAAGGTTCTGTTTATGATATTACTAGAGACCTAAAAAGAAAAACTTATACTAAGGAAGGTGGGCGTTTAGGCGCAGACTATGCTACTAAAGGTAAAGAACAACGAGGTTCTCTTTGGGATAAAATTAAAAATCCAACTAAGTATCTCCCTGAGTTATACAGAGCTGCCGCTACTACTGCTTTTCGTCCTGAGTTACTAAGACGTTCTGAAGCAGCTAGAAAACTTTATGCACTAGTAGGTCAACCACTTGGTAGACTCTATTCAGGTAGAGATGTAGGCGCTCAAGAACAAAAGCACAGAGCCGACTTGCTTAATCAATTAAATGCTCAACGTATTTTTAAGCGGTTCGGTTTACCTGACAGAGTATCTAGCTCTAATCGCATATCAGACATGATACGTAGGTTTGTAGCGGCTAAAGGTGATCGTGATGCTTTAATTAATGACCAAGAAGTGATGGAAAATTATGATTCTATTTTGACAACTGTAAATGAGTTGCAAGGCTATATGCAGATGGATTATGATTTGCGTAATGATACTTATTTAGGCCAAGGTAGCAATCGTACAGATCTCCTATTTGAAAATTGGTTAGACACTCAAGGATGGGACTGGAAAAAAGTAAGAGATAATCGTGATGCTTGGTTTAAATGGATGCGTGGAGTAAAAGACTCATCAGGCAAACAAGCTTATACTGAAGCTGAAATTGAAGAAATGTATAATAAGATTTCTAACAATGAAGATGTTACTGATTTCTCTATTGTAGAAGGCGTTGCACATGTTCCAGGATCAGTTAAAGGCGATGTAACAAAAACTTTATCTAGTATTCCAGGGTATGAACAGTTTGCAAACACAGATATCCTTCAAAACTTAATTAATAGAGCAGATCAAACAGCTAAGTATGCAGCTTACACAGAATACTTTGGTGAAGGTGGTAAGTACCTAGATCAACTATATTCTGAAATGAAAAATGATGGGCTAACTGATGATGAAATAGCTGAAGTTGCTTACCATACTAAAAGCATTATTGATGCTGGAACAGGTAACTATAAGCCAATTAAAAACAGGAAGATAGCAAATCTACAACGTACAGGTGCATTTTATGCGTCAACAGTAGGCCTTCCGTTAGCGGCATTTAGTTCTATTCCTGAATTTATTATGATACTGTGGCAAGGCCGTGGATCTTCTGATGTTAAGCGCGGAATTTATTCTGCAACAGGAGAGCTTGTTGAGATCTTTAAAGGTGTAGTTAATATGAAGCAGAATCCTGCTTTAAAAACTCAGCCTAACCTGCCTATTTATAGACAGTCAGTACAAGACCTTATTAATGCTGGATTATTCCCTGATGATGCAACCGTAGCTACTCGTTACGGGCTAGGTGAAACCGATATTAGTAAAGCTTGGTGGCAAAAACAATTCTTTAAGTTTACAGGTATTGCAGGAATAACACAATTACAGAGATCAATTGCCGCAGCAGCTGTATCTGGTTTTGTTTCTGACAGAATTAAAATTCTTTTAGCTAATGAAACTAATATGAATGCTAAAATTTCTTTTGGTAAATGGAATGCTGCAGAAAAAGGTAGCCCTGTTCTTAATGTTAAAACTAAACGGCAACCTTATAATCAAGACCAACTAGAAGTTTATCGTCAGCTAGTTAACTTAGGTATGGACGTAGACGAGTATATTCGTATACAAAAGAAATACACTAATACAGATAAAAATTCTCAAGGAAGAACATTGTATGATAGGTTAATGAAAATAGATCCCAATGATCCTGAAATAGCAGCCGATATGGATTTTATACAAGAACAAATGGAAACTGTAACGTGGTATTTTGTTAACGATAGAGTTCAAAACCCACAAGCTTATAACAGACCTCTGTTTCCCACAAGCTTATAACAGACCTCTGTTTTTTCAAGATCCTCATTTTCAGTTGTTTGTTCAGTTCAATGGTTTTATTTCTACTTTTACTGCAAACATTGTACCTAAACTTTGGAATGATTATCTTAAAAACGGTAGCCCTCGAATGCAATACAATACTTTTGCATTGATTTGTGTAATGACAGCAACTGCTGGTGCATCCCAATGGCTTAAAGATTACCTTAAGTTTGGAGGGTCAACACCTTATCTGTCTAATGAACAGCTTGTTCAACGTGCGCTTATGAATTCAGGTGTACTAGGGACAAGTGAAAGAATACTTAATGCAGCATTTCCATTATATGCAGACCGTGATGAAGGAATTGCAGGTAGAATATTTGGTGAGACCGTTGGTGGTGCGCCAACAGCTAGACTTGGATTTACAGCAGGTAAACTAATTAAAGAAATTGGTGAGGGTGATTATGAAGGTTCATTACGTGCAGGAACAAAACTATTACCTGGAATAGCACCAGTAACACCTGTTAGAAATGCAATAACAGATTTAATGCAAGGTCAGCTACCAACAAAGTGGCCATTTGATAAAGGAGAATAACTGTGGTTAATATTAATCTTAATAATCGAGCAGCTGGAGTTGATTTTCGAAGTCGTAATAGACAAAGAAAATTAGCTGACCAGCAACAGGATATCGCACAAGCCACGGCTGATACTCAAGCAACTATGGCGGCGGCATTAGCTGATAAACAAGCACTTAAAAGTGCATTGGATCAACAACTTCCTGTTGAAGAATTACAGTCTCGGATGGCACAACCATCTGAGGCTATAGATCCTCAAGGATTTAGAGGAACTGCACCTGAAAATATGGTCGAGTCTGATTTGCAAGCGTATACAGAGGTTGCACCAACAGCTGAACAGATAGCAGAAGCTACACAAGACCCTATGTATGAATATGTGCAACAAGGTTCTCGTCCAGATCCTAGTGTAGATAGGATTAGAGAGCTTACACCTACTCAAAAAGGTGAACGCTTTGTTACTACACTTGAAGAGCAAGCAATGCCTCGTGGTGTTATTGCTGACGAAGAAGTGGGTGAATTCGCTCAAGCAGTAGACCCTCAAGTTGATGAGGCCTTAATTCAAGAAGGCGTACATGACAATAGCATGATGAAATTTTCTGCAATGCTAGAGGGTGCAAGTAACATGTTTGATGCTACAAGCACTAAGTTTAATATACTTGGAACTTCGATTGATTTAAACAACGTAGACCAAGAAGTGTTAGCAGCAGATCCTCAAAGAATTATTTTTGAAAATTCAGATGCACTTAACTTTATCATGCGAAATGATACTAAGCTTAACTTATCTGAAGATCCAACTAATCCTAATTCCAAAATAAAAAAGGAAGCAGGGCGAGCAGCTATGATGGCAACCATTCTAGCGTTGTCTAATAAAATGGCTCTTCAGAGTTCAGAAATAGATGAGGAAGCAAACAAAAAACAGCATTCAAATGGTCTTAACCGAAATATCCTTGGCCCAGAAGTAGGTCGTTTAATGGAACGGTTTTTATTTCCAACGCAGATGGATAACCCAGCAGAGCTATTTAAAGGTGTAGCAGAAGGTTATGGTTATAACTCTCGCATGACTCCTGAAGAGCAAAGTCTTTTAGGTCAAGCTGTTTTACAAGGTTTTGCAGACTCAAAGATATTTGATTTTGTACAAGGTAAAGAAATTAAAGATGACGAAGGCAAAAAGACAATGACCTTTGTTACTACTCGTGAAGGCGATAAGAAAATGAGAGCCTTGAGGAGAGGTATTCGTAGTGCTTTAGGTATTGCTCAAACCAAAGATCGACCTGTTTCTTTAACTAGAACAGATCAAGGTATGCTCAGAGGTGAAGGTGCAAGTACACAAAAAAGAATTACAGCTGCACCTGAAAAGAACTTCTTAACTAAAGAAGTCCAAGATGCAATTAACGCTTTGAGCAGTGTTCAACATACAGTACCAAGCCATGCAACAACTTTATATGCAGGAATACTATCTGGTGGGCTTAAAAATCGTAAAGGTGTTTTTGCTCGCATAGCTAAACAAGATGAAAAATATCTAGAGAATAAAAGACAATCGTTGTATAACGACTTTCTTTATAAGTATTCTAAAGGTCTTATTCAACCTGCAGATGTTGGAGGAGATGTTAACACTTTTTTGCAGCAAGGTCAAACACAAGAAGAAGCAATTAAATCTGCTTTCTTTGATGCAGCAAACAGACAAGCAGTTTCAATTCAAAGAGACCACTTGCTAGAAAGAAGTGATACACTAAAAGACGGTATTAATCGTGCTAATGTTCCTTTTTATTACGGTTACAGTGTAATTAATAATTCTTCTCGAATGATGATCACTAACGATGAGCTTAATTATCAATCAGATAAGCTAGCTAGATTTTTAGTATCTGGAGGTATGCCTTCTCTGTTTTCTATTTCTACAAAAGGTGGACTGTCAGCAATAGATACTGCAATTAAAGAAGCACGCTCGGGCAAGCCGCTTAAAGGTGAGTCTGGTTTCTTCAGAGTATTAGCAAGATCACTAATCCTAGACGCAGACAAGTTATCTCCTGCAGATCAATTAACTGCTTTAAAAAATGAACTTTCGCAAAAAGATAGTACACTTTTAAAGCTTGCTAGCGAAGTTTATAATTATAGAGAGAAAAATAAAGCGTATACCGATGCTGGAAAGTCAGCACTTCAAAATAATCAGGCTATTCCACAGCCAGAACCGTTTATTCCAAGTGAAGGGCTAGAAAACTTTTTAAGTCAGCATGAAGAAAATGATACATTTTATTTTGCGTTAGATGCTTTGCATGAGTTGGGTGCGTATAATGTTGTTGCTAAACAAGCAAGAGCAAACAATAAACCAATGAAGTTTGCAACAAGAGTTAAAGCAGAAGTAGATGGTAATTCAAATGGCGCTGTTATTCAAGGCTACCAAATGGGAGTTAAGAATATTCTTGAGAGGGGAGGAGTTCTTTTTCAAGGGGAAGGAGATGTCGAAGGAGATCTTCGAGAGCAAGTGTTCAGAATCATGGCTGATAACGACAAGCTAGAAAAAGATGAGTATTGGACAGAGATCTTTAAGGTAATTGGTAATGATCCTCGAAAGATTAAAAAGCTAATGAAAGTTCCAATTATGACTTCTATTTATGGTAAAGACCCTGCGTTTCATCAAGATACTGCAAAGAAATTTATTGATGATAATCCAAAAATGTTTGAAGGTTTGATGGCTAACGGTATTCTTAGCTATGAAGGAACAATTAAACGTCTTGGAGAACATTTAGAGCAAGGCTTACTTGTTGGGCTAGGTGGTGCGCTTGAACATTCAATTCTTGTTAAGCGTGCAGGTCGTATTTTTAACTTTGCAGATGAAATGATGAATATTGTAGGTGCTAACGGATTTGTAGTACAAGCAGGTGGTATCGAATACTTACCTGTAGATCCTCGAATTGCGTTCCCTCAAGGCCAACAGGCATTTGCTCCGTATGGTGACAATACTGCACGAGTTAAATACGGTCAAGCATTAAAAGCAGTACCTAGCGAAAAGTATAGAGGTCGTCAAGTTGCAGATATTCAAGTAACTAAAGCAGTAGCTTCGCCTTCGGCTAAAGCTAAGCGTAGGTATGTAGGAGAGGGTGAATACAGTAATCCTGATCCTGGAAGTAAACTTCGTAATCAGGCTGCAGTTAATTTAACTCAAAACATAGATGCAACGGTAGCTCAACGTACAGTAACTAGAGTTATTGGATCAGGAGCAACTCCGACAACAGTAATGCAAGTGTATGATGCCTTTATGGGTGATGCTAACTCGTTTGATACCCTAGCAAAGACAGCTAATGATGTATTCGAAGAAGTTAATAGCGATGATCCTAAAAAAGGATTTAATATGCTAGAAGCAGAGTATGGTGCATATAAAGACTTAATTAAAGGAATGAAAGAACGCATTGCTAATGCAAAAGCTTCTGGCGATACTTTTAATATTGGTGTTAATGGCAAATATAAAATCTTAAGCGACTTTCTATCAATAGGCCCAAGTGGTAAAGCCAGAATGGGCGCTATTATGAATCGTGATATGCCAGATGGTGATCCTAACGGTTCACCTAAAGAAAAGCGTAGAGCAAAAGCAAAAGATGATGCTATGAAAGCTATTAACGATATCCGAGCAGAAGCAATTAAGTATGGTTACTTTCCTGGAAAAGAAAATGTACCACTTACTGCTGCACAATTTGAAAGCTTGTTCTTTAAAATAGTAAACGCTATGAATGTAGATGCTGAATTTAAAGAAATGATTTCAGAAGTTAATGCTAGACGTAAAGAGATTGCTCAAGAGCGTAAGCGTAAAGAGCAGTACAGCTAAATAAAAATACCCCACAGGGAATCCTATATGGAAACCTTGTGGGGTATTTTATTTTATAGCTTTAAGCCAGCTGCTTTAGCTGCTTTTAGCGCCATGCTTCTTTGTTTATCAGCTTTATGTTTTGCTTCGTTTTCATTTAAGCCTTTTGCAATATAGCCAGCTACATTTTCAGCATGCATCTTATCTAACATTACACGATTAAAGCTTTCAGAGCCAATGATATCGTCTGAAATACCTAGCTCTTTAAAATCAACATCTGTAACTTCGTGACCTAGCTGTGATAGCCAGTTATTATTTTCTGCCATAGTAACCTCCTAACAGAAGAAGTAATTAGAATTGTGTACACCTTTAATATTTAGCGTACCAATAGTAGGCACAATGCCCTGATAGCCCTTTCCGAAAGGAATACTATCATAGAAGTTCTCTGTATCGTAGATTGATACAAATTCTTCTCTTGTTTTAGTCATAAGAGACTCTACGTCTCCTGCATGTGTACTGAACGAATCATGCACAGCACCAAAGTCGCCTTCCCAATTAGCAATAGTAAGAGCCATGTGGCTAGCATCCATACTATGTACAAAGTTAGGGCTTATACCACACATAAAACCACGCCTGTCAGGTATATCAGTTTGTTCTCTGATAACATGTTTAAAGCGTATTTCACCTTCAGGGGTATTGAACCCGTAGCAATCTACTTTTACTGGACGTGTGCGGTAGCACTCGTATACAACTGGGAAGCCCGAAGGGGTCACCCATTCAATACCTCGGCCTCTATCTGTGCCATAGTCTTTGGCCCAATTAATGATCTCTTGATCGGCTAATCGTTGTAAGTACCGCATAGTGTCTAGCGGCCCTGGACAGACTTCTTGAATGGCTCTGATAACCTGATTGCTTAATTCATCACAATCCCATGTGCTTATATTATACTCTTCGGTAAATCCGAATTGGTAACAATCACTGTACATAGACTCAGACATTTTCTTTTGTCCACAACTGTAAGCACGAGTCATAGCACCCCGTTTAGCAATGCCCTTACGGATATGCTTCATAGGCATTTGGCGTTCTTCAAACCACTCAGGCATACGTTGCGTAAGCCGCTTAGCTACCTGTACATAAAAGTCATTTTGTATTTCGGTAGGAACAAGACCGACTAACAGTCCTGTCTTATCATCTTTAGACATAGCACCTAGGTGTTGCCATCCGTTGTTAGCGCCATCAATTGGGATGGGTAACTGAGTATAAAAGTCTCCTTCAGCTTTAGAGTACTTATACCATTCAATACAACAAGCTAGAAAAGAAATGGGCTTTTCAGCTTCATCAGCAAAGATTTTCATTTCACCTAGTTCAAGTATGTCGTTAATATTTTGCTGTGTCCACATAGCTCTATCTTCAAGAGTCATTTTATCTACTGAGATAGTATCGAGTTCTTCTTGCTCAAGTACACTACGGTAATCGGTAGTTACCCAATCGGGTATCTCATCTATGCCGTAAGATTGATTGTAAGAACAAGCTGTATGAACACCAAGCCAAAAGCTAGCATTGGCATCAAACAATTTACCTTTAGCAAACAACAGTTGACCTCTTGCAATATCAGAGCCTTGAAAGTTAAAGAAGGGTTCTGAGTAATACAATCGACCACGATAATCTGCATCGAGATAAAAGCTAAACTCTTTATGCAGCCACTTCGCTGCGATAGCCATTACTTCTTTTACTTCTCTATTCTTAGAGGCTTGACGTTGGTAAAGCTTTTCGTTTTCTTTATCATCATCACCAGTAAACTTATCTGACTTAATAAAGTTATCCCAATGCTTTAGTATAGCTTCGTGTATATCAGGGTTAACTAGCCAACGAGTTGATTGTAGCTTGTCGATTGCTTTAACAAACAAAGCATCCTTGTGTTTAATAAATCTATACTCTTTAGATTTATCCCAAGTTTTAATTACACTACGTCCATTAGCTTGGATTAAACTAGTAATAGGTTCAATTGGTGTATCGCTAATACAAACAGTTCTACCTGCAATAGCTTCCATATCGCCCCATTTGTCGGTGGCATGGATAGTTACTGGCTTACGGCTCTTCATATGGCCTACTTGTATAGTAAGATAGCCACACATAACAAAACCTTCGATGACAAGATCGCCTACGCGAACATGGTCTCTAAAGTTTACATTAGTACTATCCCACCCTTCAACAATATATTTACCTATTGCCATTGAAGCTTGTGTAATAGCAGTTTCACCTTCAGTTTTACTACGCTTAAAGCAACGTTGTATTGTTTTCCTTGCGTACGTAATCATATCTTCGATTAGGAAATCTAACATATCAACACCATCGGTGTCAATCATACGCATTAATTGTAAGTTACGTCTTGGCTTGACACCTAAGTCTTCACCACGAATTTTATTTAGGAGATAGTCCTTCACATCTTCCATCTGTTTCTCTTTTCCAAACATCTACGCCCCAAGTCGGGGCAGGTGGGTTGTTAAGTGTATATGTGTCACACGTTAACGGATCATAGTTAGATTTAATTCCGACTAAAATCTCATAGTTTTCGACAGGAAACATTTGTCGAACTTCATCTAATTGCTCAGGCTCACACTGAACCCAAGCAACTAGGTTAGGTATTTTATTATCTAATCTGTAATGGATTTGCATAATCGTATCATGCCCTTTTCTTTAAGGAGTGTATATGATTCAAGATACTTATCGTTTGCTTGTTCAATGACAACCTCGCTGATCCCAGATTGCAAGATAAGTTTAGTACATTCCATACAAGGCGCGAGCGTAGTGTACAATGTGGAAGCAGATCCGTTGCCTCCAGTACGAGCAAGCTTAGTGATAGCATTAGCTTCAGCGTGTATAACATAAGGTAGTGTAGCCCCAGTACTAGGGTGCTTACACTCATTAGGAAACCCCGAAGGAGTTCCATTCCAACCCATCGAAATAATATTTCCATCTTTGACAATTATAGCTCCAACTTTAGTATCTGTATCATATGACATTTGACTTACGCGTTTAGCGATATCCATATACATATCATCGTAACGCGCTTGTTTTATTGAGTTCATTGTAATCTCCTATCGACCTTGTCCTCGATATTTCTTACGGGTTTTATACTTCTTTCCTGTAAAGGTAGTACGCTTTCTAGCCTTTAGCTGGAAATACATTGTATCATTATTTACTCTTTTTGCCATTATTCATAAGCCTGTTCTAGTTGTTTCTCTAGTAATTCTATTTTATTAGCACGCATTATAGCTTGACTGCGGTACTTGTTACGTTCAACAGTAAGACTCGCGTTAGCCTCTTTGACCAACGCAAGCTCTTGTTGTAGTAAACCTATTTGATTGTATAAAGCTGTTTCACTCATTACATTACCTCAAAGTCAATACTGGTTTCATCGTGATACTTTAATCTCGTAGTATCGTGATCATACTTGGCATGTCCTGCAGGTCCAGTCTTTCCTGAGAAGCGTGACTTAAGGACAACGAAGTTAATAGTATTTCTGACTTCATCATCTTCATTAGCCATGTCTCTGGCAAAACCAATAATGTCAAATGATATTTGTTTAATAGAGCCTGAGCCTTTAATATCATCCATACTAGGAAGCTTACCTTGCTCAAAGGTTGCTCCACCCCCTTGTACTTTTCTAAGGTGAGAAATAACTCCAAGCCATATATTATGTTTCTTAGTAATCTTAAGTAGATCTGACATGACTTTGTCAATAGCTTCATTACCAGTGTACCCTTCAGCACCTTCAGATACTGCAATTGTAATGTGATCCAGAATAAGATATTTACAGCCCATAAGAGCCATATACTCAATCTTATCAATAAGAGACTCATCACCAACAGAGCCTTGATGATCCAATAGTACAAGGCGTTCATTACCGAATACAGCACGAGATGCCTCCTCTTGTTCTTCAAGAGATACATCGTACTCTTGTAGGTTACGTTCAAGTTTCATTTGAATAAACTTTTCTGCGGTATCACCAACAGATTCTTCAAGTGAAATCATACCGATTTTATCATCAGACTTATCAAGCAAGTCTAAAACAATCTCTTTAATAACAGTTGACTTACCACTACCAGTACCTGAAGTGAACAAAGTAATTTCACCGAAGCGCATACCTTTAGTCTTCTCATTAATCCCTGTTAAGCAAGCAGGATATGGTACAGACTCTGTAGAACGCCTAGCTAAGTATTGTTCCCATACAGGGTCATGTCCTACTACGATACCAGCAGGACTAAAGGATTGTGCATCCCAGATAGCACGCATAACGCCTTGATAGCCTGATGCCTTGTAGAGTTCACAAGGGTCTTTAGCTGTTGTCGTAGCAATCTTAACCTTATCAATACCGATAATATTAGCGGCTTCTTTTATAGCTTTCTTTCCTGCTGCATCATTGTCAAAGAACAATACGACTTCTTCAAATGACCTAACCCATTCTCTTGCTTGCAACAAACTCTTGAGGTTACTAGCTGAGGCAATACTAATCGCAGGATAAATCTTATTATAATGCTCCAGAGAGGCTTGTGCAACGGACATTGCATCAAATTCACCTTCCGTGATGACGAGGCGTTTGCCTCCCATTCCAAAGCTTTGACAACCAAAAGGCCAGACATCTTTAAAGTCTCCTACAGTTTTAAATTGTTTAGGTAATGTTCTTACCTTATAAGCAACTAGTTCAGTGCCTTTATAGTAAGGATAGTTATAAGCAGTGATATTACGTTCACTGTCATATGTAGCACGAACACCATAATGTTCTGCAATAGTTTTAGTAATGCCTCGTTCTTGACAACCACGATGGTCACCCAGTTGAGACTCAAATAATTCTAAACTTGTAACTTGAGGTGCTGCAACAGCCATATCCTCTTCCTCTTCTACATTCTTTTCATAATGATTACAAACAAAACAATACCCATGACCATCATCATACATAGCAAAGCCATCTGATGAGGGACAAGCAGGGCATTTTGTTTTACCTATTTCTTTACTCTCCGTATAGTCGCTCTTCTTTGGCATAACGATTA
>Ga0209654_1001738_pt1 | contig 16447 bp, 14 predicted proteins | sample SaaInl1SG_22_DNA_FD_184646 | JGI IMG/M metagenome (GOLD analysis project Ga0209654, IMG submission 184646) | Marine microbial communities from expanding oxygen minimum zones in the Saanich Inlet - ESP_161SG_22_DNA (SPAdes) (version 2) | ecosystem: Environmental > Aquatic > Marine > Intertidal... | reverse complement strand
CTTGGATTTCTGTTGCACAAATGTGCAAATAAATGGCTTGCAACTTCGTTTGCAACAGGGCGAAACTGCGTTTTAATATAGTTTAGGTTTTGTTGTGTACTGTTTTTTCTTAATACGATGTAGAATTGGGTTCATTCTTTAATTCAAAATGATATTGCACAAATGAGTAAAGTGTACCATCCACATCAATAGTCCATTCATCAAGTTCCTCGATACTGTTATAAAATTCAAATAAAGAATCAAAATGACATAATAGCATTTCTCTGGATATAATAGAATAACTCTCTAAAGTATCTTTCAGGTTCTTAGGAAGGGAATCTCTTTTAACTAACGCTAGAATATCTGCAGCCGGTTCAGATTTTCCGCAAGTAGACTCATCTAATTTAAGCCTAACCATTATAATATATTCCATCTCGGTTACCCAAAATTCATAGCTTATTTCACCACTAGATCCTGGCATGCCTGACATAGCATATGGATGGATCATACTTCCAATCTCATACCATTTAATAAGCTCTCCGTGTTCAGGGATAACATGAGTTCCGTTTAAAAATACTTGCAATCCTTCGGCAGTTGTAATAGGAATTTTCGAATTTCCTTCTTGCGGGCCCGAACCAATTACTAGTCCCTTATTAAGAATATTTTGATTCAGTGCTAAGTAGTTCATGTGTGTGCTTGAATTCATTTTTGCTTGATTAATATTATCGATGTGTTTAGCAAATTAATTTATTATGGTATAAGGTTTGCAGCTACAAGAAGTTGGCGATTTAGAAGCATTAAACTGTCCGTCACCACAAAACTTGATACGAAGCACGAAGCTTCATTTAACCACTGAACCGCCAATTTCTTTTAGGTGCCGTTATCTTCATTTCTTCTCGTCAAACGTTTGGTGATATTCAACAGTATTTTGGTTTCCATATGGGTAGTCGCCAAACCGCATTACAATTGGGTGTGTCGCCATTAGCAAAAACTCATTTATTGCCATTTCATCTTTGTCGTTCTTTGTTATATAGTCTAGAATTGTCAAAGCTACTTCCTCTCTAATTTTATCATATTGATTGTTTGGGATGTCAGATGTTTTTGAAATGCCATATATGTGTTGCTGAGTTACCAAACGCCATTTAAGCCAAGCTTCAAATAAGTAAATACTATATTTTTTCTGGTCTAAAATTGCTTTATATTTTCCTATTGCTGTTTTAAATGCATTGTCGCCTAAACTGTCTGAATGCTTTACATACTGGTCAGCCAATTCAATTTGATAAATTGAGTATTCTTGAAAGTTAGTTGTCTGGTTAGAAATCTTGTCAAGCAATGTCAAGGCATCTTTCAGATTAGATATCTTCAATCTCTTGTATGTTGCATATTCAGGTGACTTAATATAAGTATTCTTGTCATTGGTTTGCCAATACTTTTCTTCTGTCATACTCACGAAATGATTGGTTGAAAAAGTAGAGTATAAATAATTCATATATTCCTCTTTCGCTTTTTTATAGTTTTCAAAATCTTTCTTAAATTCAGATGAACTAAACCCTTTACTCTGTAACATCTTATAACTATGAATTGTCAACGCTAAATATTTACTTACATAGGAGTTAAGTGTTTCGTTTTTGAAGTGAACTATTTTCAAACTGTCACACGCTTTGATATAGCCGTCAAGTAAACTTTTCATTTCTGAATCATCGTTGAGATAAATATTTATCACTTCCTCTTGCTCTGTAATAATGCTGTTGATGTGAAATGCTCTGTAAGCGTCCTTTAACTCAATAACTAATTTTGATTTATTTTTTACAGCGTCTACTAACTCTTGGCTGAATGTGTCGGGCAGTTGTTTGGGAAGTAGTTTGTGCGTAAAGTGCCCTACGCTAATAAGTAATACCGAAATAGTGATTGTCAGAAGTATCGTTTTGAGTTGTCTTTGTTTCATTTGTTTCATTGCAGGCAACTTCAGTCTTTCTAAAAACCTCCTGTCATCTTTATATTTTGGGTAAAAATATCGAAAAATGAAGTAATATAAAACATCTTGAGTTTTGGCCAACTATACACATTGTTTGCAATAGTTTTTTATTCAAGATATTCAATTTTAATATTTCTGTCGAACATATGCAATATGCATTTTGTGATTTTAGTATTTGAATGGAAAACGGTTAAACCATAATCAGCAAAAGAAGCCCCTATCGAATCTGAGCCAAATCCAATCAATTCAATTTTATTATTGTCTGCTTGTTTTAGTTTCATTTGCTTAGGCGCCATTTGAACAATAGATCGTTCACCGTCAATATTGAAGAGAGTAACGGTATATCCTTCTCCACCATTGATATTAGATTCAACTTTAATCGCTCTTGGTGCCCCACCGTGTGGTCCAGAAACCTGTGTACCGTTTTCGTATCGAATATGGTCTGAAGAGTGAAACACAAATTCAAGTTCTGAATCATTGTTAGATTCTCCGTCAGAATCTTTAACACATCTTGCTGCTAAACTTTTTGTTTTATAAAAAAAATCCTCTTTTATCTCGCTATGTTGTAAAATATTAGATGGTTTGTATAAATTTATTCCTATTTGTTTTGAGGATCCCCTATACCAGAATGTATTAAGGAATTTTTTTGTGATACACCATAGTTGTGAATATTCGGCAAAACCCTGAAAGTCACCTGTATCAAATCGACAACCTCCAGAATGAGGAAAGTAGTTTGCAATTTTAGATCCTCCACTTAAATACTCTCGCGCAAGATGATTATTTAATTTTTCCCAATCTTGTTTAGTTGGTATGCGGAAATCTAATGGACATAAACCTCTTTCATCAGTAATAGCATGAATATTATATATCTGGCCATAAGATTCGTATCTACCTTTTTGATTTTGAAAAAAACACCTAGCAGGCTTACCTTCCTTTTCAAAGGACGCCCACTCTTCATTTGTTTGAACTTCAGGTATTGGATCTCCATTTCTAAATTTATAAACATTTAAATTTTCCGTTGCCCAAATTTGACTTCCAATTTTAACTTGTCTTAATTCCATATTTATTTTTTATTTAATTTTAATTGGTCCTGGTATTCTTTTTTAAAAAATTTTCTCTGTGTCTTGCGTCAACGTTTGAATGAAACACTATACATAAGCACTTTAAATTATTTAAATCATGATTAGTTTAATTTCAGTAGTAAAGGAATCAGTATCATACCAACTGTAACGAGCATACCTAAAATAACTAGTACAAGCAATATATTAAACTTTTTCGCCATGGCTGAACTATTGACATCCATTTGTGCTTCAATTCGATTTACGGCATCATCTACCTTTTTTGTTTCATTACTTAATTCCAAGAACTTTTGTTGGAAACTATCAACAAGAGCTCCTTTTAACATATCAGTTTTATTCTGTATTTCAATTATGGCCTGATTATTATTCTGAACATTGCTTGCAAGACCCCCAATAGAATTATTTACTAAATTAACAGAACCACTGATATCACTTAGGGCTTTGTTGTGCTTAGCAAAATGTTCCTCTAGGTCAATACTTTTGAGCCTCTGAACCTCAGAAGTGAAATCATCCCTTATATTATCCAAGGTTACTATATAAGTACTTATATTTTTATTTTCAGCCTCTAACCTCTCAAACGTATTTTTACTCGTCTGATTAAATACTTCTAAGCTTGATGTAAACATCTCATTATTAGTATCCACATATTTTTTGTTTGCCTCACTAAGTACTTCTCTGTAGTTTTCGTTAATTTTTACAAAGTCCGCATACCACTTATTGAATTTTATTGGTAGCTCACCTGTATCATTTTTCAGACTCAGTATGTCTTTATGCAGTTTGTCTAAATCATCTAGCTTTTCGCGAAGTAAACGTATGTTATCTTGTGAAGCCTGTATAACCGAATTATAATCTGTCTTTGCCATCGTTTTATATTATACTTTTATTTTTTGTAGTAAGCTGTTCTATTTCTCTTGCTTGTAGTTCTAGCAATACATTTAATTGATGTGTCTCTATCCTAATGATAATTTGATTCTCTTTATCCAGTTGTGTCTTTAGCAAATCAAAATATGTCATTACAATATCATTTATTAGCTTAAAATTATTATGGTGATAGTCTTTATCATCATACAATCTCTGAAAACCAATTCGTATATCTTTATCTGCTTCTTTTAGGTAAGATGGTGCATTTATGGCGAATAGCGAAAAAGACTTTAGTAAATAGAGAAGCCATTCGTTGTGTAAATCTGTATCTCCAAGCGTTCTAATTATCTTTTTACAAGACCCAATCATATGCTTATAGTTGTTTTGAGCAGTTCCTTTTTCTCCTAATACTTTTAGATACTTATTTAATATTTCATCTGGTTTCATATTACTTTTTCTATCCTCCAACAACGAGTAATCTTTGCTATCTATCTGAAAACCTAAACGAGCATACTTAGCGTTGAAGTAGAAATATATTTCTTCTTTTAAAAATGCACTTTGCTCATATTTACTATCCCCATAGTTTGTAAGAGCATCGGTGAGAAGTTGTTCAATTTCTGTAGTTGCTCTTTTTTTCTTACTTGCTATTTCTATATATGAAAATTCAGAAAGATACAGTAGACATTCGAGAACCTGATCAGATATCGTATGTTTCTTATTTAAACGAACTTTCAGTTTAGCCATTTCTACCTCAACTGACCTTTCTGACAAATACCTACTCAAATAGTCATTTATCTTTTCTAGGTGATGTCCTATAGTATCACTTACATACATCTTACAATCATATAAGTTTAAATTGTAATCTATGGTATAATCTGTCAGTAAACCCATACTGTGCATTCTGTACACTAGTCTACCGGTATCTATAGCAGAGCGATTCCTACCGTACACGAATTCGATACGTTTAATTACTATGGTTTCCAACAATTCAAGTTTTAAAATGACACCTTTTTCTTCAAGTTGGAATAAGAAATCATTAAAATCGTAGTGGTATTTTAGACAAGTGAGAACTACATCTTCATTTGTTTTTTTGTTTGTTCCACTAGTTACGGCAGAATCACATTTCAATAATGCACATATCTTCTTTGCGTTGCTTTTATATACCTTGGCTGTACTGAGAATAAATCTAAAATCTTTAGGTTTCTTAATTAACTCGACCTCTAGAGTGTCTTGTTGTTCAAATAGACTAACAGCAGCTGGATTATTAGCGAACTCTTTCATTTGCATCAAATTAAGTATCTGACTTCGTTCTGTCGAAAGTCCTTTGTAGGACATTGAATAGAAATAATCAAGGACTTCTCTATCCGGTCTTTTTTCATCCAAATAGGTGTAACTATTCGATTCCTTGGAAAGTAAAATTGATTTCAGTTCGATTAGTAAATCATTAGGTATTCCATTTACGACTAAGGAATTGATAGCTTCCTTTGCTTTTTCTTCGCTGTCAAATTGAACCTTTTGATATGACTTCTTTTCATTATCCCATTTTTGATAAAACTTTTTTCTAAGTGTCTTTCTCCATTGCTTATTTCTGATAACACTATGCTCAGAATACTCACCAAATATTTTAAGAATATTGACTACATAATGAACCTCTGTTTTTAGTAAAATTTGAGCTAAAGCTACCTTCCCGTCCCTTCCTGCCCTACCACATTCTTGTATGGTACTCTCCAATGAACTTGCATAATTATAATGAAAAGTACCTCTTATGTCGTCTTTATCTATGCCCATGCCAAAAGCTTTGGTGCAAACCATATGGTTGGTATTTCCACTAGTAAAGTCTATAAAGTGTTGATTAATTTCAAGTTGCCTAGCATGATCATCTGTGCCATAGTAATACCCAACAGAATTGGAGTTAAGCTTATCATATACAAAATGAACTCCTCTTTTGTCACTTTTTGTAGCACAGAAGACAATAAATGAAGTATCATTATGATCATCTGATAAAACTTTAGTAAGTTTAATTTTATTGACAAGCTCACCAACTAATTCATTTTCTATAATACTATATCCAAACCTATCGTTAGATTTTTCAGCAACATTTATATTCTCAAACTCCACAAAATGATGCGCTACACTTTGCTTTAATATTTCGTCTTCATTGAAGTATTCTATATAACTCTTTAGGGATTTGACCTCAGAGTTTAGCGTATCTATTCTACAATATTGATCTACAGGTACCAGCGAGAAGAATAACTCTGGACGTATGGTATTATCAATAGTAATGAGTGCGTCAGATAGGTCATCATTCTCAATCTTTAACTCTCGTTCTATATCGGAAAGTACATCAAAGGATGCCGTTGCTGTAAGACCAATAAGAGTTACAGGTTTATCTTCTCTAGTTCTTGTAAACGCTTGTATATTTTTACCAAGCATCAGGTACGTAGTCCTAAAATCGTGGCCCCATTCTGAAATGCAATGCACTTCATCTATTACACCGTATGCAAAACTTAAACCAAAGGGTGACCGTGGAACTGCTTTTAGTATTTCCCTAAACTCCTCCATTACGTACCTTTCAGGGGATATGAAAAAGAATAAAGCCTCTCCATACCTAAAATCAATCAAATTATTTTTCTTCTGCTCTCTACTTTGGTTAGAGTTAATATATAAACAAGAGTCAATCCAGTTATAACGCAAAACTCTTACTTGGTCTTCCATCAAAGATTTGATTGGGTCTACCACTATAGATAATCCTGGCTGTAAAAATGCGGAAAACTGATATGTCAAGGATTTACCACCTCCAGTAGGGAGTAAACCAATTACTGGTTGGCCTCTTAAAGCTCGACTAATTATGGGCAACTGACCTTCTCTAAATGCCTTTTTTCTAAAAATATTCGTGAGAAGATAATTGGAATAACTGCTCAGTTCTTCTTTTGTAAAATATGAACCATCGTCATTTTTCCCGACCAATGATTTGTATTTTAACAAGCCTGCACAATAAACTCTTCTTCTACTTTCTAAGGACCTATCAGAGTAGTGAGATGATCTTATAACTATACTTTGACCTTTGCCGTCCACATACTTCTTTTCTCTATATACCCCAGAACGTCTGAGTACGGAGATATCAAATATTAAATCAAACTCTGTTGATTGAAAATAAGCTTCATCGCTAATGTAATTAATTCTTAAGTCAATATAAGATTTAGTATGCCATCGCTCGTCACCAAATAATACAACTTCAATAACAGGTAATTTATAGCGTTGCTCTATAGGTAGCAACTCGTTTAAATTAGATACTAGTTTTTGAAATATTTCCACCCCAAGATTACCGCACGGAATATCTCGTTCTACTATCGCTACACTTATTTTATCCTGATCCAGAAGATGACTATTAACCAATAGTGCCTCCACCAAAGTTTTTTGTATACGTGCAATGGCAATGGGTATAAACAGGAGATAATAAGTTAAAAGCTGAGTATCATCAAGAGTCCGATTATAATTTTCAGCATATATTTGATTGATTTGAGAAGTAAAGAGAATATCCAAGTCATACTTAGTAACGGATTCAGTAATATCGCTCCATCTATAGGTTTCAAAAGCAGCTTCCTCTGCGGCATCATTTCTATAGTTATCATATAATTGATACTCATATTGCTTATGGTGTATACCATCAACCTCAATGATAAATCCACGATTATCATTTATCACCTTATCTTTTCCAGCTATGATCTGTTCCCTATGGTAAGGAGAAGAAAAACTAAAATCCACTGTCCGTCCCCCAGGAACTTTAGGGTTAATCGTACTAAAATCTCTTTGCCCTTCTAATATTTGCTTCGCAAATGGATACTTTCCTAGGGTGCTGTTCAGAAAAACCCATTCTGACAAATTCCCTAATTCACCTGCGTAATCTTCTTTACTTATGTGTAGCCCAGGTTCTACTATATGTAGAAGCTTGAACACTTCCTGGTAGTCAATATTTATTTTTGCTTTATCATATATGTACTCGTGTTCCTTGATAGAACGATTTGTAATCCCCAGATTCACTAATTGCTCTTCTACTTCTTTCGGTGCACGTGTAGGCAACCCTCTGGTAATGATATTGTGAACTACTGCAAGTACAGGATGAATCTTTGTGTAGTCTGGATTGTGATCGTTTGGAAACTTAACATCAAAACTGCTCACATACTCTAGTAGACCATTTATCTTATTAAATTCCTTCTTATTAATTTCTTGAGATAGATCTAGCTTATTCCTAAACTCATCTATTAGGTGAGCCACACTGTCGCTAATATATCCTGCTTTAAAGTTTTTCTTTCTCATTGGCAATTATTCATTTAACCCTCACTAAAAACAATAGCACCCTGCATTGTAATGATCTAGTTTGCTAAAAATCACTCTTGGGATATTTCTTGAAAAATAAAAATATTTGGAATATAACAAGGAATAACTTGCATGAAAATATCAAATAATTACCAGTTTTTTGTATAAACTCTCCTGTCCAAAATATTTTAAGGTAAGTTCCTTTTTGTTAAGAGTGTAAGGTATGTTGTATATATTTCCTATATCAAGTCCTGATGCTGAAAAATTAATTTTTAATTTCAAAGTATCTGGAGTGATTTTATAGTCAAATGAAAAAGGGAACTGCCTAGCACCTCTATTAATACTCTGGAACATCACACCTTCTTTGTTCCAATCTTTATTGTAATCTTCTAGTAAAAACAAGCTAAAACCCTTCATTTGTATACCATCTATCGCCAGTGGTTCTTTTGCTTTCCATTCTTTTTTAAATAAAGTTTGAGCGTTTATCTGCGATTTCTGGACTCCGCTTTTTTAGTGTCCCCTAACGATAATATTTACACCTGATGATAATTCTTCTTTTGATACAAAAGGGCGTGGGAACTATTTTATTAATTCTTGAATTGTCAAAATTAAATAATTTAATAATAACTCATCAAAATCACTTTAAATATTTTAAATAGTATTAATTTGTTATTTATTATAAACTCATCTATTTACTTTATAATAAATTGTCAAAAAATAACGTAATAAATATGGTTGTAAACTTTTATGCAACAAGTGGCCTTTACAGTTATTTTATAATAGGCTTTACCTATTTCTGTGTTGGCAACTTTATTCGTTTCAAAAAGCTTAAAATCATTACGCACATTATGAGTTTATTGGTTCACATTACACTTTGGCCACTAATTATTCTATCTATGTATAAAAGACACAAAGTTATCTCCAATGTTCTCAAACCTCATTATAGATGGAAGCTCCTTTTATTCGGAAAAGTTCATATGCGAGATTCAAAAGATCAGATAGAGTACGAAAATTCGAGTCGTTTTAGTTACAATTCAGATGATTCTATACTGGACGATCCTTTCCCTTTTGACAGTGATGGTAATGTTTTTTAATTATGAACAGCAGATCAATTACAATATTAATAATTTCGCTATCATTCAGTCAATCCTGTGTAACTCCCAAATCTCAAAAAAGTGAGAAAATTCACTTTAAGGAGAAAAACAAGGACAAACCGGCACTTTTAAAACAAGACTCAAAAACAAGGGATTTAAATAGCCTCGATTTAAGTGAAAAAGATAAGGAGATAGAATTAGACACTTCGCTCTCAGAAAATGATATTTTATCAGACACATATAATGATAAAGTAGATCAAGTCTATATTTATCAAAACGGAGAAGAGCAATTATTAAAAAATGAAGTTTCTATATCCAAATCCAAATTTTCTATCAGATTCTACAATTATGAATATAATGATAAATTTCGGTATAATGCAAGGTTGAAGGTAACTGAGCATAAACGTGATTTAAGAAAAATTAAGATAGGTGCTATTACGAATGATTCATCTAACACCCCTTTTTCAGAGGGTTGGGGAATAGCAGCAAATGAAATTGGTGGATATACTAGACTTTGGTTTATTGAAAATGGATTTCATTATTTATACTATTCAAGTGAAATAGACCGAAGAGTTAAACTAATTAAAAAGGGAGATAACTTATTGAAACTAGATTTTGAAATCAATAATTATTCAATAGGTAGGGAAGGTTTACTTAATGTTATTGAAGAAATCCCAATAGATAAATTCTATTTAGCAATTTACATTGACAAAAATTTGAATTACATCGTAGATAAGGGTGAATTAATTAAATGTAAAGTTGTCTTTCGATAGATCTGAAAAGCAATTTGATTTTTACAGGAAACCTATTCATAGCCTTTACTTGGAATGATAGTATGATCTTATGTTTATATCTCAGTGAATGTGGATTGACTAGATTATTGGTATAAAGACTCTACTCAATAGGATTTATCGTACCAATTAATTTGATTTGACTAGATCTTCAGTCTAAAGATTCGATGACAATCTCATAGACTCTACTACACAAGACGTCCCCAGCAGATGCATCTCCTAATCCAGTTTCACAAGCACTAAGTACTTAATTTATTGTCTTTTTTGCTTTAGCTGGGTGTACGGATTCCAATTCGGGAAATTAACTTGCTGTCATTGTGTGGTTAGCTAAAAGTTTTCTGCCAAGTGAGGTCAAATCGTATAAATGTTTTTACAACTTGCAGAAGTACATTCGCTAAAGGCAACTCTCAAAAAGCGTATTCATTCCTCTCTCCCCCTGCTACTATTCTGCTCCCCAGCTTTTTTACGCGTAGAGGGTACCCCTCTGCGTCTAGTTTAAGGTCTATCTCATTGCTGCAGAAATGAAATAGACTATTTATCACACATTTAACAATTTAATATTTAATTATGGTATCCATCACAGACTACCAAGTGCATAAAGATGCAGAAGGTAAAGCTAAAATCTATCTCCACCTATCTGGAGATCTAGTACCTCAGGTAAGTAGTACCTCAGGAAAAACTTATTTAAGACCACTTAAAGCTAAAGTATTTGCTGCTATAGACGAAGAGTATGCAGAACAACTAATTGGCGTCAGCATTAAAGGAACTATCAAAAGAGTTGAAGTAGATCCTTATGAAGTTGTCAATCACAAGACAGGTGAAATTCAAGTGTATAAACACAAGAATGTTTATGTTAAATCTCACAATGAACCAGAGTAATAACTCCTCATTCAATCCATTTACAGGGAGGCAATAGCTTCCCTTTTTTTAACCATTTAAAATTCATTCATATGAAATTAGAACAAGCAACAAGATCAAATTCTTCAATGAGATTAGCTATTCACGGTCCCAGTGGCAGTGGCAAGACCTACAGTGCTCTCCAACTAGCTAAAGGACTCACTAAAAACAACCAAATTGCTGTAATAGACACAGAGGCTGGAAGTGCAGCTCTTTATTCAAACCTTACAAGTTTTAATGTCTTAAGACTAGAACAGCCGTTTACACCTGAAACGTTTATTGAAGCCATTACCATTTGTGAAAATGCAGGATGTGATGTAATCATTATTGATTCTCTATCACACGCGTGGGAAGGTTCAGGAGGTGTATTAGAAATACACGGTCATATGCCAGGTAACTCCTTTGCAAATTGGAGCAAGGTAATGCCAAGACACAATAGGCTAGTACAAAAAATACTTACTAGCTCTTCTCATATCATTGCTACCCTTAGGGCTAAGCAAGATTATCTTATTGATCAATCCAATGGCAGAATGACCATTCAGAAGGTAGGATTAAAACCAGTACAAAAGGAAGGTATAGATTATGAGTTTACCCTTGCCTTTGATATGGACATACATCACAAAGCTTCTGCCTCCAAAGACCGTACAGGTTTATTTGTTGACAAAGACCCATTTGTAATTACACCGCAGACGGGCATTAAAATTAAAGAATGGTGTAATCAAACCTCAACTCACAAAAATAATAACAATGAATTATACAGAAATCCAACAATCACCAGCACCTTTCAATAGTAACTTTATACAAGCCAATACCATTCCAATGACATTGGTTGACCTGAAAGAAAAACACATTATTCCCGTTTTTGCTAAAGACAATGAAATAGCCATATCTCATTTTGAGTTTATGGCTTTTTGCTATAAAGCATTATTTGAGTTGTTTCCTAACAAGAACATAGATCTTCCAGAGGTAAAGGTTTCACACCCTATTCACGGACGGATCCCTGAAGCTAGAGATAAGAAACCGGCTGAATTACTAGAGCACGAGAAAACACTCTACTATGAAAGACTGATTTTTCTAACTAAAATACCAGGATTCACCGCTACTATCAATGGGGAGCCTATGGATTTAATGTTTGGTGGAGTGAAGTCCTTTTCAAATGACAACTTAAACGGCAAACAGAGTAAACAGCATTTTAAAATATTCTTAGGCTACCAAGTGCACGTGTGCAGTAATATGTGCGTAAGTTCAGACTTGGGCGTGATGTCCTTAGAAGTATTCAGTGTTGATGAAATACAGGATGCTGTAATGGATTTATTTAGTGCATTTGAACACGAGATAGCATTGAGATCTCTCCAAAAGCTAAATGATATCACCTTGAGTCAGCAGGAGTTTGAGCAGTATATTGGTAACGTTAGATTACACTATTATAATCCTATGTTCTCTCAAAAAGATTGGTTAGGAGATCAGCAAATGGGTCAGGTAACCAAAGGTTATTTTATCAATCCTAATTTCTCTGCCAATCAAGATGGCTCTATCTCTTTATGGAATGTCTATAATCTAATGACCGAAGCTAATAAGAGCAGTTATATAGATAGGTTTATTCCTAAAGCTATGCAAATTAGTAATATGCTTAGTTTAGCATAAGTAATGTAGGGGAGTGTAAAAGCTCCTCTATTTTTAAAACGGAACAGAATTATCTGGTTCATTAGAAAGATAAGGTAATAGATCTATTTTTGTAAATGTTCAAAATAATACTGTTCTCTATTATAGGTTTACTTCCTTTAGAATTTACACCTTCTCAAGCCCTTTTTAATAAAGAGTGGAAAGCTAAAACACCACTAGTAATAGATGGGATAAAAATTAAGGGTTTTGAATTGTTTTTGCTAGAAGAGTATAATAATGACTGGAACAGAGAAGGTGTGATGTTCGAGAGCATTTATAGAGGTGCTAGGCAGTTTCCTTCTTCATTTGATTATAAAATCACTCCAGATACTTTGAAATTAAAAGTTACGTTTTCAGCAGCAGGACTTGCTACTGGGAAAGTATACAACATACCTTATACTCTAAACAAAAAGCAAATTACCTTAAAATATTATGGACAAGAGAGTATTTATAAGTAAATCAAACACACTTTGCTCATTGACTCCTGAAGTGTTGTTATAACAATCAGCTCAAAAGTTACAGTGCAACTAAAAATAGGTTTGTTAACGCGTATGTGGATAGCCATATACCATTAAATCATTGAAGGGCCTTTGCCTTTAAAAATCTGAGCACAATAATATATAGATATAGCTATCTTTTTGGTTAGAAGATTAAAAAGGTTCAGTCTCACCATCCCAGTTTGGAAACATCTTTTTTAAATCCAAAAATTCACTTTCTGAGTTGAAAAATGGTTCAGATTTATCTTCTTCTTTTTCATTTAACTTGTCAATAGCTGTTACATCCTTTCTCCATTCAGCTACTTGTTCCTCAGACCAAAATTCATCTGGGCTTGGAATATCATAAAAATTTATCTTAGTAAGTTTTAGAGCAGACTTAAAATAATATGTGTAATTAATGTCAAGTTTGGAGACATTAATAGGGCCTTGCCCTGCAACATTTAATAACTTCAGGATTAGTTGATTTCTTTCATCCACTGAATTGGTATAAAACATAAGTTCAGTATAAGCTTTTTGTTTAATTTCCCAACCATTTGAAAACTCTAGCTCTAATTTTATAATGTTGTAGGGTTTATCACTAAGATATTCTATAAGCTCTGCTGTGTTTTTATGAGCCTTACGCATTTTCCTAATGGGGTGTTTGGTGTTTTTACGCTGTCTGATGCCATTATCAACCTGATAATAAATGGTTTTATTCTTAATTTCAAGGTCTTTAAAATGTAGAAGGATCCACAAGTTTCTTATGGTATCGATCCCTAAGCTAAAGCTTTTATGGTTAGAGTACAGTTCAATTGTGCTAATAAGGTAGGACCACATAGATTAATATATTTTATATTTATGTTTGAAATAGTTAATTAATTCTTCAGCAAATTCATCATTGTTTTTTCTATTGTAAAATAATTCTACGGATTTTAATTCCTTTGCTTCATTTCTAATACCTTTTAAAATTCCATTATATTCCAGTCTAGTTTCTCCTTTTTCAATATGTAAATAATCATTTATTAATTCCAAATCACCACTTAATAATCTATCAAAGTTAAAACTGAGGCCTGTAGTTTAGTATATGGAGGCTTTGAGGTTTCTTTTGACGGGTTATACGAAACAATTACAAAAGATTAATTGAACATAGTAAATTGTTTATCTCTACAATAAACAGGGTTTAATCCACGACCATAATGTTCTTTATTGTGATCATAAACCTTATGAATTAATCCTTTACCAGGATTTATGGAATCCATTAATGATTCTGCTACCATTAAAAAGTATTCATCTTTTTCTCTGTTTTCTAACCAAGGTAAATTTTCAATGATTTTGAGAGCCTTAGAATGTAAATTAGCCTTGCAAAGAGTTTCAATGATCTTACTATATCTTGAACTACTATATCCTAAACCTGAATCATCTTTACATAAGGCCAAAGCTGATGTTATTCTTTTGTTTATTTGATAATTTGTGCCAACATCCTCTAACAATAGTGATTCAATAATTTCTTCTCTGGCGAAATATTTATAATCAAATTTTTGCAAATCACTATCCTCATAAACTTCTAGGAATGACATCAATTTATAAACTTCAACAGCAGTATCTATTTTTTTTCTTTCTAATAAAACTAAAATTATATTATAGTAAGAATCCTGATTGTAATATACTGAAGCTTCTGCATGTTCAAGTGCCTTTTCCAAGTTGCCTAAAGCCATAAACATAGCGGCTAAATTGTAATGAGATTTATAATAATTCCCACCATTAATAATTTTCTCAGCTTCATTATGTTGTCCATTCATCATGAAAGATACAGCAGTTTTATCAATTATATCCCCTTTTATACTATCTAAACTCCTTTCAAATCTACCTCCATCACCTTTCCTCAAATCTTCATTTTCGTCAATTTTTTTGAATAATAAATTGGCTTTATCTATTTTATTTAAATCAAGATATTTATAAATAATTTTTTTTATAATATATACGTAATCATATTTTTTTCGTTTGTGTTTATGATTATAATTACTCTCTGAAATAGGTTTTAGGTACGAGTGTTTGCTAGCGACAGCTTCTGCTTTGTCTAGATCCCCTAGATGAATTAAAATTCCCACTTCTTGGCCTATTTTTTCATCTTCATCTGAAATACTAGGAAGTATTTTATAAGCCAAAAAAGGCAATTCTTTTTTTAATGCTTTATGGATTAAAGAACTATACCCCAAAAATGGGGACGAAGGGTTATTATATTTAGAACTTACAAAAAGAGAGTTTTTAAAATCATTTTGATTAAAAAGTAATTCCTCCGCTATCTCCAAAATTATATTTCTAGAGCTTGTTGTTATTTCTTCTTTTTTTAATAATTCAATAGCATTATCAATTAATCCAGATTTACAGTATTCTAAACAACTTTTCAATAATGAATTTTCTGTATCATCATTATCCCTATTTTTTTGATATTCAACAGGCAATTTTTTAAACAACTCTTGTTTTCTCTCTTCATCAAACACTACCTTAGATAAATAGTAATTTATAAATACATGCCCTATCCCAACTTTTCCAATATTTGCTAAATAAGAACATATTTCTTTAATAAATCTGTCAAGAAACCAAGGAATCTTAAATTGTTTATGACTAATTATAGCCAAATCCCAATCTCCATTTTTAATATGATACTTGCTTATCTCAAAAAATGCATCACTTTTCCTAAAGAAAAAATCACCTTTATAAGCCATTTCGGAAGCAATTTGAATAGCAGCAGTTACATTTCTTAAACTTAAAAGTTCTTTTACTATAGTAAGCTGTATCTTATTTCTAATTTCACGATTTGAAATTTCCTTTGAAAAATTAATTGACTCATCAATCTTACCTTGGTCTATTAATGTCTTTGAAAAGTAAAATATAGCTTCACTTTTAATTTTTCCACTTTTAATTTTTTTAATCTCATTTAATGCGCCTCTCTTGTCACCAAAATTCATTAAAACTTCAGAAATTTTTTTATAAATCTTGTCACTTTCATCTGTTGCTTGTATCTTTTTTGAAATATCCCAGCATCTGTGAATTATTCTTTGTGATTCCTGATTAATTGTTGAGGCCGAAGCCAAAGTTTTCTTTATTGATATAACTTCTTTCTTACTTAAATCCCAAAAACATCTTGCAGTAGCTCTTATGTCATCTAAAGCATTGTGGGCATTGAAGGACTCATTAAACAAGATCTTATATAATTCCTCTAGTTTTGGCCATTTATAGCCATATGGCCCTGGTATTTTACAAAATTCAGTAGATGCCTTCATGGTGCATATTTGCTCTTTATCTTTTAAGCTGT
>Ga0209654_1001737_pt1 | contig 16449 bp, 16 predicted proteins | sample SaaInl1SG_22_DNA_FD_184646 | JGI IMG/M metagenome (GOLD analysis project Ga0209654, IMG submission 184646) | Marine microbial communities from expanding oxygen minimum zones in the Saanich Inlet - ESP_161SG_22_DNA (SPAdes) (version 2) | ecosystem: Environmental > Aquatic > Marine > Intertidal... | reverse complement strand
CCAAGATTGAACAGCCGGTCATGCAACGCGCCCGCGGTGCGATTGATTTTGCGGTTGTTGACGGCAAGCTAGAGCGGTTTTTCCAATCTGGTTCAGCCAAGATTTTTATGCCGAAAACCTATGCGGCAACGCGTGAGGCGGTGTTGGTCAATACTGCTGGTGGACTTACTGGCGGCGATGATTTCTCGATCAAGCTAGGCGCACAAGGCGAAACGCATCTGACAATTTCAACACAAACCGCAGAGCGCGTTTATCGGGCGCTGGGTCCGGCAAACGCCGCCATGCGGGTTGATATGATGTTAAACGGCAATGCCAGCCTGCATTGGTTACCGCAAGAAACGATCTTGTTTGACGGCGCTGGGTTTCACCGGAGCCTAAATGTTGAGATGGGTGAGGATACCAGTTTTCTAGCAAGCGAGATTATGGTTTTCGGGCGCACTGCGATGCAGGAAATTGTCCGTGAGGGCAGAGTGATTGACCAATGGCGGATCCGCCGTGCGGGACAATTAATCCATGCCGAGGCCCTTCGTCTCGATGGGCAGATTGCCGAAAAGCTGGACCATCCGGCGAGCGCGAACGGTAGTGTGTGTTTTGCGACAACGCTGTATGTCGGGCCAGATGCCGAAGCCAAGGCGAGTGCAGCGCGGGCGTTTCTTGGCCAGCATGCCGATATCAGGCATGTGGTTTCCGCGTGGGATGGCAAGTTGGTTATCCGCAGTCTTTGCAATGATACGGCGCGGCTGAAAAAGTCGCTCGCCCAGTTTATCAACCAGTTTCGAGGGATCGCAAACCCCCGTGTTTGGAATTACTAGACCCGTGGCCAAGGATAGAATTAGGCCACCAATAGGTCACAAGGAGAGTTAGACGATGAAATTAACACCGCGTGAAAAAGACAAGCTGCTGGTCAGTGTTGCGGCGATGGTTGCAAGGGGCCGCCTCGAACGTGGCGTCAAATTGAACTATCCCGAAGCGATCGCGCTAATCACCGACTTTGTTGTTGAGGGCGCGCGCGATGGCCGTTCTGTTGCCGATCTAATGGAAGCTGGCGCGCATGTTGTCGGTGTTGGCGATTGCATGCCGGGCATTGCCGAGATGATCCACGATGTGCAGGTCGAAGCAACATTCCCAGACGGTACCAAGCTGGTAACCGTGCATCACCCGATCCGCTAAATTAAGAGATATGACGAGAGGAAGTTCTATGATCCCCGGAGAAATTATTGTAGCGGATGGAGATATCACCCTGAATGAGGGGCGCGAGGCCATTACCATTACGGTTGCGAATACTGGTGACAGGCCAGTGCAAATCGGCAGCCATTATCACTTTGCTGAAACCAATGCGGCGCTCGATTTTGACCGTGATAATGCACGCGGTATGCGCCTTGATATTGCTGCGGGAACGGCGGTTCGTTTCGAGCCGGGCCAGACCCGCGATGTCCAGCTAATCCCGATTGCGGGTGCGCGGCGTGTCTTTGGCTTTAACGCACAGATTATGGGAGATCTATAAATGGCTGCCAAAATATCCAGAGGCATCTATGCCGATATGTATGGACCAACAACCGGCGACCGTGTGCGTCTGGCCGATACTGATTTGATTGTCGAGGTCGAGCATGATCTCACCAGCTATGGTGAAGAGGTCAAGTTTGGCGGCGGCAAGGTCATTCGTGATGGCATGGGCCAGTCGCAGGTAACACGGGCCGATGGCGCCGTTGATACTGTTATCACCAACGCCCTGATCATCGACGTTTCGGGTATTTATAAAGCGGATGTCGGTTTAAAAGACGGCCAGATTTGCGCCATTGGCAAAGCCGGTAATCCCGACACCCAGCCCGGCGTTGATATCATTATTGGCCCGGGAACCGAGGCGATTGCCGCCGAGGGCCATATTCTTACCGCTGGTGGTTTTGACAGCCATATCCATTTCATTTGCCCACAGCAGATTGATGATGCGCTTCATTCGGGGCTTACGACAATGCTGGGCGGCGGCACTGGCCCCGCGCATGGCACATTGGCGACTACCTGCACGCCGGGTAGCTGGCATATTGGCCGGATGTTACAGGCGGCCGATGGATTGGCGATGAACCTTGCTTTTGCGGGCAAAGGAAATGCATCGATTCCGGCGGCGCTAGAGGAACAGGTTATTGGCGGCGCATGCGCGTTAAAATTGCACGAGGATTGGGGAACCACACCGGCGGCGATTGATAATTGCCTATCGGTTGCCGATGCGATGGATGTGCAGGTGATGATCCATACCGATACGCTTAACGAAAGCGGGTTTGTTGAAAACACTGTCAGCGCAATGAAAGAACGCGTTATTCATGCGTTCCATACAGAGGGTGCGGGCGGTGGTCACGCGCCAGATATTATCAAGATTTGCGGCGAGCCATTTGTGATCCCGTCATCAACCAACCCGACCCGTCCCTATACGGTCAATACGCTGGAAGAGCATCTCGATATGTTGATGGTATGCCACCATCTCGATAAATCCATTCCCGAAGATGTGGCCTTTGCCGAGAGCCGTATCCGGCGCGAAACCATTGCGGCTGAGGATATCCTGCATGATATGGGCGCGTTCTCGATCATTGCATCGGATAGCCAGGCAATGGGCCGTGTTGGTGAGGTGATTATCCGCACATGGCAGACCGCGCATAAGATGAAAGTCCAGCGTGGCCGCCTGCCTGAGGAAACTGGCGAGAATGATAATATGCGGGTCAAACGCTATATTGCGAAATACACAATTAACCCGGCAATCGCGCATGGTATCTCTGGGCATATCGGGTCAATCGCGGTTGGCAAGCGGGCTGATCTGGTGCTGTGGAAACCGTCATTCTTTGGCGTAAAGCCGGAGATGGTGTTACTGGGCGGCAGTATTGCCGTGGCCCAGATGGGCGATCCAAACGCATCAATCCCGACACCGCAACCGGTCTATACCCGCCCGATGTTTGCCAGCCTAGGACGGTCTGTCGAGCATTCAGCGGTGACCTTTGTTAGTGATGCGGCGCAGTCGGCTGGGATTAAATCCCAGCTAGGCCTTGCCAAATCGACCCTTGCGGTTAGCCATACCCGCGACATTTCAAAGGCCGATATGGTGCATAATAGCTATTGCCCGAAGATCGAGGTGAATCCGGAAACCTATGAAGTGCGCGCTGATGATGTGTTGCTAACTTGTGAGCCGGCAAAAGAGTTGCCAATGGCCCAGCGTTATTTCCTCTATTAGGAATTCACCCCAGAGCGAGCATAGGAGGCAAACAATGGATCAAGCGACCAGCCCTGCGCTGTTATATGCCAATCACATTCACCATGACGCCAAAAGGCGCGATGGTGACATGGTGGTCACTCTGGATTTTGACGCACGGTTTTTGCGGCGCAAACGCTTGGCGACGGATTGTGGTACTGGCTTTATGGTCGATCTTGCGGAGACTGTTTCGCTTGATGCTGGGGATGCGTTTGTGCTGGATGATGGCCGCCAGATTATTATCGAGGCGGCGGCGGAACCGGTGCTGGAAATTCGCCATGAGGCCCTGTCGCGCATTGCATGGCATATTGGCAACCGGCACACACCGTGCGAAATCAAGCCCGATCATTTGATCATCCGCCGTGATCATGTTCTTGAAGATTTGCTGATCCGGCTGGGGGCCGATCTGGTAATGAGCGAGGCCCCGTTTAATCCTGAGGGCGGTGCCTATGGGGTTGGCCGCACGCACGGGCATTCGCATTAATCATGGCCGAGATAACCGAGCTTCCCGCGAAAAATAATATTCATCAAACGCAGATTTTGGCGGCGTTATTCTCACCGGCCATGCCGATCGGGGCGTTCTCTTATTCCAACGGCCTAGAGGCGGCGATCCATGCTTTTGATGTGAAAGACGCCGACACCGCACAGGGCTGGATTGAAACTATCCTCATCGGTGGTAGTGGCCGCAATGATGCGATCTTTATGGCGCAGGCCCATAAGGCGGCTGGCGGCAGTGACCTCGAGCGTGAGATTACCGCGATAAACGAGCTGGCGATTGCGCTATCATCCGGGGCAGAACGGGCGCAGGAAACGCTGGAGCTTGGGGCCAATTTCACCCGCATAGCCGCGCAGGTTTACAAGATTGATCTTGGCGAATTGCCGCCGCTTGCTTATCCGGTTGCGGCTGGTATTGCGGCGCGGCGACTGGGCTGTGATCTGTCACTCAGCCTTACATTTTTTACCCAGAGTTTTGTCGCCAATCTAATCTCGGTGGCGGTCCGCACGGTTCCGATTGGCCAGTCCGATGGACAGATAATTCTAACCAATCTAATGCCGGTTGCCGCCGCTATTGCCGATGAGGCGGCGCGCGCTTCGCTGGATGATGTTGGTGGCTATGCGGTGTTGGCTGATCACGCCGCGATCGCCCATGAAACCCAAGAGCCAAGGATCTATCGGACATGACAAATATTCATCAGAACGCACGCCGTAATGGGCCGTTGCGGGTTGGCATTGGCGGACCCGTTGGCGCTGGCAAGACCAGCATGACCGAGGCGTTATGTCGTTATCTGGCACCGCGCATTTCTATGGCGGTGATCACAAATGATATCTACACGCGCGAGGATGCGGAATATCTAATGCGGGTTCAGGCCTTGCCGATGGAGCGTATTCGCGGGGTCGAGACGGGCGGGTGTCCGCATACGGCTATCCGCGAGGATGCGTCGGTTAATCTGGCGGCGATCGATGATTTGCGGGCCGATATACCGGATCTTGATGTTGTTCTGATCGAATCTGGCGGCGATAATCTGGCGGCGACATTCAGCCCCGAACTGGCCGATTTAACGATCTATGTGATTGATGTGTGCATGGGCGGCGATATCCCACGCAAGAAAGGGCCGGCATTGACGAAGTCGGATATGCTGGTGGTGAATAAAATCGAGCTGGCACCGCATGTCGGCGTGGATCTGGATATCATGCGCACAGACACCGCCACCGCGCGCAATGGCCGCCCCTATATTTTTGGCTCAATGCGCAAAGACACAGGCGTCACCGCCCTAGGCGATTTCATCCTGCACGAGGCCGGATTAGACACCTAAACCATGCGCGCTGATACCGCATTACGCGGCGGCTCTACCTGATGATCTAAATCGTTTACCGGATCGTTCGCCCCGCCGTCTGCCCCGCCGTTCCCCGAATCGTTCCCCGAATCGTGCACTGATTCGTCCGCTGGTTCCTTCGTGGGCTGGGTGCTGGTGGCTTGGCTAATCGGCTTGTTTTATCGTGAAAATCTTATGCGCTTGACAAAGATTTAAAACTGGTTCAGCATTTTTACAAGATTTCAAATATGAAATAACTGCTTTCAAATATGAGATTTCATGAAGCCGACTGAACGAACATTGCAAGTGCTAGAGTACGTCATGGCCGCTGGGCCGGGGCCGATAAAGCAAATTGATATTGCCCGCGATTGTAATTTATCGCCGGCGACATTGAGCCGAATCATCAGATCCTTGTCGGATTGGGGTTATCTCTTTCGCACGAGTGAAAAATTTATCGTTCGCAACTTTCGTCTCGAGCGTAACGTGCCGATGTCTGAGCGATATTTGGCAAAACTTGATCAGACAATGCGCAAATTGTCCGAGGAACTGGGCGTCTCTGCCGAGATTGTTGTCATAGCGGGCCATGAATTATTATGGCATTCCAAGACAGATTACCCCGATGCTGGTGTGGTTATCCGGGCGCAAGTTGGTTTTCGTCGTTCGCTCTATGAACTCGACGTTCTGTCCCAGCTATATCTTAGCCGGTTGTCGTGGGACGAGATTGAAGCCAAGTTTTTCACCGATGGTTTTTATGACACATTGCGTATCCCGGGCCGCCAGCCCCCTGTATTGGCGAAAAAAGCGGTCAAGGCGACCCTAGATCACATGCGTGACCAATTTTTTGCCGCTGATCTGGAGGGCAACCATGTTGGCATTCGTCGTTTTGCCACTGTCATCCAAGATCCGGATCAAAAATTTCTTCATCTGCTGGCCCTCGCTGAACCGGCCACAAAGCCGCATGCCCCTGTCACTACTTATGAAACGGCGCTGATGAATGCGCGCGCCGAATTATCACAACTGGTTTTCGAAGAGAGTGCTGTAAATCGCTTGCAGCCAAAACACCACGCCTTGCCAATGCTCGGAGGATGAGTGCAGGCAAGACTTAATAACAAGGAGGAACCTATGAAACATCTTCGAATAGCGGCATTAGCCGCAAGCCTTGCACTGGCCGCGCCATTTTCGGCCGTGCAAGCTACGGAACTAAATGTCGTGATGTTCGGCATGCCGTATACAAATGGTCTTGCAAAACTAGCAGGCGATTTTGAAGCTCAGACGGGCATCAAAGCCAATATTGACGTTATCGGACAGGATGTGTTTGAAAACCGCATCACTTTGTCATTTACCGGTGGCACGGGTGATATCGACGTTGTTCATACACCGGTCATTCAGGTACAGCGTTGGATTAAAGCTGGTTGGTTGCAGCCGATGACGGATCTTGTTTCAAAAGACACAACATCTGACATTTTGGCGGGCCCTCTTGGTGCATATGACGTTAATGGCGATCAGTGGGCATTGCCGTTCTTTGCCGGTGTTGGCTTGATGAGCTATCGTGAAGATCTGCTCAAAAAAGCGGGTGCAGGTGTGCCGCAAACATGGGAAGAAATGCTCGATGTTGCCGCCAAGATTAAAACCGATGACCAAGCGGCTATCGCTCTGCGTGCTGTCCCTGGTCAGGGCTTTAACATGTTCATCTTCCCGATGGTCATGCGTGCCTATGGCGGTAGCTTCTTCAAGGATTACGTCAATGGTGATCTAACGCCTGCGATCAATTCTCCTGAGAATGTACAGGCCCTAAAAGTCTATACAAAGCTGATCAATGACTACGGCCCTGCAGGTGCAGGTAACTTCAACTTTGCGGAAGTGAATGCGGCCGCTAAAAATGGCCAGATTGCATTTGCCGTCGAAGGTACAGGCATTATTAGCCAGATCGTCGACCCAGCAAAAAGCAAGTATGCTGACGTAACCGGAATTGCCTTGCCACCTGGCGGCCCTGCCGGACGTTCACCAGCGATCGGTGTGCATGGCATGGGTATCCCTGCAAGTGCAAAGAACGCAGAAGCATCAGCCAAGTTTATTGAATGGGCTGTTAGCGCTGAAACCGTTGCAAAAATTGCGATGTCTGAATCATTCCCAGATTTCACAACTTCATCAGTGGCAGAAAACCCAGATGTTGTTGCGAAATATGCGGCAATTCACCCAGACTTCCTAAAGACACGTGTTGCGGCTCTGGATCTGGCGATTGGTCACTATCGTCCGTTGATCCCAGAATGGCCAACTCTAGGTCTTGCAATTGGTGAAAGCGTGAATGCGGCGATCAATGGTCTGATGACAGCTGAAGAGGCCCTTGAACAGGCTGAAGCAGATATGCGCGACATTCTCGGTCAATAATAGTATCTATAAATCAGAGCTTGGCAGGGCCTTACTTGCCAAGCTCTTTCTCCGGAGTTCTTTTTCATGACTTACCATGCCAAAACCCGCAGAGGCGCTACATACGAATTGCAGCGCGGCTATCGCAGGATGATGATACCGGCGCTCTTGGCGGTTGGCATCTTTGCCTTTGTGCCCTTGGCAGGCATGTTTGGACTCGCGTTTAGTGATTACCACCTTATCCGTGGCACAAATTGGGATTTTGGTTTTAAGAATTTTGCCAAGATGCTGTCGGATAGGCGTTTGATGAATTCTATTTATGTGATGGCCGCATTGTCGTTTTTTGGCGTGGCCGCGCAGGTTATTATTGGCACGGCCATCGCCGTAGGTTTGCAAAAAATTACGGGTAAATGGCGTGTTGGACGGGTGCTGTTTCTGTTGCCCTATGCGGTGCCGCATGTGGCTGTTGCGCTGATCTGGTTGTCGTTATTTACGCCGACCTTGTCACCCATAAACGCATTTTTTGCTCTATTTGATGTTACTATCCCAGCGTTCTTGACCAGCCAGAACGGGGCGATCTTTGCCATCGTGGTTGCTGATACATGGACGAATTTCCCATTCGCGATGCTCATCATCATGGCCGCGTTACAGGGCATTTCACCTGACCTCGAAGAGGCCGCCGCGATTGATGGTGCCACGCGGATCAAGACGTTTATCTTTATTACATTACCGTTGTTAGTGCCGGCCTTGTTGATGGTGACATTGTTCCGCTTCATTGACTCGTTAAAGCATTTTCCAATGATTTTTGTGATGACAAAAGGCGGGCCGGGGCGGTCATCACAAGCGACGAATTATTACGCTTATATTCAAACATTCGGAAATGAGAATGTCGCCTATGGTGCTGCTATTGCTGTGATGCTGTTTTTGATGGCCGCACTTATCAGTTACTATGTCGCCAAACTAAATCAGAGAGTTACGACATGATTGACACTAGCCCAGAATTTCGCGTCAAGCGTAGCTTCGGAATATTGATGATGGTGATATTGTTGATATTTGCGATGATCCCAACGCTGTGGGTGATAATCCTCTCATTGCGGACTCCGATGGCGATTTTTGAACCTATTTGGGAGTCGCCGCTAGAGCTGACTTTGAGTAATTTCTTTAAGATTACCCGCTCTAATTTCCCCGGCGCGTTGTGGAATTCATTCATGACGGCGGGCCTATCGACCGCCTTTGCGATGCTGGTTGGTGTGCCCGCTGGTTTTGCCCTAGCAAAGGCGCGCCTATCAGGGAAATTCGTGGCCTCTTGGGTATTGTTGCTGTTGCGTATGGCACCGCCTATTGGCTTTGTTATTCCGCTATTCCTGCTCTATGTAAATTCGGGTCTGATCGACACTTATATTGGTCTGGTCTTTGCCTATATGACGCTAACCTTGCCTTTGGTCACATGGTCAATGTGGAATTCATTTGCCCAGGTGCCGGATGAATTGATTGAGGCCGCCATCATGGACGATGCGAGCCTGTTAAAAGCCTTTTTGTTGATTGCCTTGCCAGCGGCCCGCCCAGGCGCGGTTGCGGCGGCAATCCTTGCATTCCTCGTTGCGTGGAATGATTTCTTTTATGCCCTGATTATAACGCGGTCTGATACGGCTACAGCTCCTGTGGCGGTGATGAATTTCATCTCATATGACAGCGTTGATTGGGCGTCTATTGCCGTGGCAAGTATCGCATTAACCTTGCCAATCCTCCCGCTGATGGCGATTGCCAATAGATATATTGTGCAATCGCTATCAGGTGCGGTGAAGGGATAAGCTATGACCTCTCGTCCTAATATTATCTTTATCATCACTGACCAACAGCGCTTTGATACGATCGCCGCGCTTGGTGCGGATCATATGATAACGCCAAATCTTGATCGGCTTGCCGCACGGGGCACCGTATTTGAGAATATGTATATTACGTCCCCGTCATGCGCCCCGTCGCGTGCGTCGTTATTCTCGGGAACCTACCCCCATACCAATGGGGTGTTTCGCAATGACGAGCCGTGGCAATATTGCTGGGTCAAAGACTTGGCTGAGGCGAATTACCGGACCGTCAATATTGGTAAAATGCACACTATGCCAATAGAGGGCGCGTTTGGTTTCCACGAACGTCATGTCACGGAAAACAAAGACCGTGATCATCCGAACCTGCCGTTTTATCTCGATAATTGGGACAAGGCCTATTTCCTAGCCGGATTAGAAAAGCCGTCACGCGTTACGCAAAGACGCAAAGATGATTACGGTGAAAAGCTAGGGGCATGGGTGTGGGAACATGATGAAAAAATGCACCCAGATGTCTTTACCGGGCAAATGGCAAAATGGTGGCTGGAGCGCTATTCGGGTGACGGACCCTATTTCTTGCAAATAGGCCTGCCGGGGCCGCATCCGCCATATGACCCGACGGAAGAATATTTAAAAATGTATGACGGGCGTGATTTGCCCGAAGTAATCCCCGCCGATCCAGAGGCACAGCCCGAAGCCTTGCAGGGGTTGCGTGATTTCATGTTGCAGGAAGATGCCGATGGCGTTGTTCATCTGGCCAATCCTACCCCTGAACAAATACGGCGCCAGCGGGCCCATTATTATGCCAATGTGACGATGATCGATACCCAAGTTGGCGAGATCTTAGATGCGTTGGAAGCCCGCGGTGATCTGGATAACAGCATTATCATTTTCACCTCTGATCATGGCGATGCGCTCGGCGATCATGGCCATAGCCAGAAATGGAATATGTATCAATCAACGATGCAGGTGCCAGCCATTGTCGCAGGCGTTGGCATACCAGAAGGCAGGCGCATTACGGATAATGTCGCGTTGTTTGATTTGGGGCCGACCATTCTTGAATGGGCATCTGTTCCAGTTCCCGCATGGATGGAGGCCGAGAGCCTCTGCCCGTATTTTAAAGATACAACAGCACCAAAGCGGACCAAAGTTTTTGCCGAACATTCCAATGACGCATTGCTGACCGGTACACGGCTGATGACCATGCTCATTGATGAAAAAATGAAGATCGTACATTTCATCGACAGTGATGAGGGCCAGCTATTTGACTTGGCCAGTGATCCCGATGAATTGACTAATTTGTGGGACGATGCTGCCTATAAAGAGACCCGCTCACGCATGATAGATGACATTTTAAAATGGCGTTCAGAAAGCGGCCTGAAAACACAGGGGTTTGTTTCCGCTTGTGTGCATGGTGCGCATGCAATGATGTCACCACCTCTGCACCAAGCACGAGGCCAACATAAAGAAGGGAGCCGCTAAATGGGGCAGATTAAGCTCAAAGGCGTTAGAAAAGATTTTGGTGATGTGAAGGTCATTCTGCCATTAGATCTGGACATACAGGACGGCGAGTTTGTTGTCTTTGTTGGGCCGTCTGGTTGCGGTAAATCGACATTGTTGCGCCTCATTGCTGGCCTTGAGGATGTTACCGATGGCACGCTCGAAATTAACGGTGAGGACGCCACTGATTTGGCCCCCGGTAAACGCGGTGTTGCTATGGTTTTCCAATCCTATGCGCTCTATCCACATTTGACGGTGGCTCAGAATATCGCCTTTCCGTTGCGTATGGCCGGGATGTCGCAAGAGGAACAGGCACGGCGCATTGATAATGCGGCGAAAGTTTTGAACCTGTCTGATTACCTGCATCGTCGTCCCAAGCAACTATCAGGGGGACAACGCCAGCGCGTCGCAATTGGCCGTGCGATTGTCCGTGAGCCCGAAGCATTTTTGTTTGATGAGCCTCTATCCAATCTTGATGCTGCCCTGCGTGTTGGCATGCGGCAAGAAATTACCGAGCTTCACAAGCGGCTGAAAACAACGATGATTTATGTCACCCATGATCAGGTCGAAGCGATGACTATGGCGGATAAAATTGTTGTGCTTAATGCCGGTGTTATTGAACAGGTTGGCAGTCCATTGGAACTTTACGAAACGCCTCATAATCTGTTTGTCGCCAAATTTATTGGCTCGCCGATGATCAACATCATCGAGGGTGCCGAGGCCAAAAAATATGACGCAAAGACATTGGGTATACGTCCAGAGCATCTGAAAATCTCGGCCAAAACTGGCACATGGGAGGGTAAGGTTGTCTCGTCTGAACATTTAGGCAGTGACGCCTTTATCCGCGTTGCAATCAAAGGCATCAAGCAACCATTAACAGTGCGTGTGCAGGGCAAAAAAATTGTCGGTGATGGTGAGACTGTTTTTGTGACGCCGAGCGCGGGAGACATTCATAGATTTGATGCCAAAGGCCTTCGATTGCGTTAATAATAAATGTGATTTAGATGGAGCAGATTGGCGTACTTAAAATGAGCAAGCCTAATATTATTTTGCTGATGTTTGATGCATTGAGTGCCGAAGATATCAACAAGCATGCTGATAATTTGCCTCATATAACCAAGCTCCTGCAAAATAGCCTAACCTACCGCAATTGCTATGCGCCTTCACCACAGAGCGGGCCAGCCCGGGCTAGCCTGTTCACCGGCCTTGATATGGCGGCACATGGGGTGTGGAGCGATAATATTGCGTTGCCGTCGCATGAAGTCACCTTGCCCGAACAATTCTCCAAAGCCGGTTACGCGACTTGGCTGGTCGGCCGCCGTCAGCTTGCTAGAACATCGCATTGGACCACAGAACAATTTAGACCGCATGAATATGACCATCTTTCATGGGCGCATGGACCGTTACACCGATCTCGGCAAAACGCCTATCTAGACTGGTTGAGCGAGCGTGCGCCGGCGCACTATCAGGAGATTTTTCCAGAACAACCGAATGCCGACAATACTGATATTCCGCCGCCTGTGCGTGCCGCCCTGCGTGCCCTGCCAGATGAGCTATGTTTCCATAGCTGGGTTGGCGCGCAAATTGCGCACAGGCTTTCCAGTCACACAGGTGATCAACCCTTTTTCGGGGTGGCGGGGCTTGTCACTGGCGATGATATGGGCGCACCCCGCGATAATGGTGGCAGTGAGGTATCCGAGTGCATTGATCCGCAGGCGTTAAAACAGGCCGATGAATTGGTTGGCAAGCTAATGAAAGAGTTTGCCAGCATCCCCAATAACATCATCCTAATGACAGCCGCGCGGGGCACAAAAGCCAGCCCAGAGGCACATCACATGCAAGATAGATCGCTGCATGTACCATTGGCCATCTATGGAACAAACCGTCCTGTACAGGATTACTCAGATATCGTCTCGACCATAGATATCGCGCCGACATTATATGAATTGGGACAGGTAAAGCCGCCCCCGCGCCAACAAGGCGTCTCAGTTTTGTCCGGTAATATGCGCGGCTGGGCCTTTGCGCGGTTGCGGCATCCCAAATTGGCCCATCAAAGCGCCTTAACCTATGGGCGCTATAAATTGATTATGAACCATGCGGCGGGCATTGCCGATTGCTATAGCCTATATGACCGTGACACCGATCCAGATGAAGCCGACGATCTGGCACAAAATCCTGACCATAGAGATACATTAACCGATATGGTCGATATCATGATCGATGCGCGTGTGGCACTAGAGGATCGGACAGAGCCTCGGATTGCGTTGTTCTGATGGCTAATCGTCCAAACATATTGTTCATCTGCACGGACCAACAACGCGGTGATAGCCTTGGCTGCACGGGGGCAGGCTGGGCCGTGACACCAAACCTTGATAGGCTGGCTGAGCAGGGTGCATTATGGCGCAATTGTTATGTGCAAAACCCGGTCTGTAGCCCATCACGCGCCTCTTTATTCACCGGCAAATATCCATCAAATCACGGGCTTTATGCCAATGGTGTACCATTGCCCGCGCATCAGAAAATGTTCACACGCACCCTTGCCGATGCCGGTTATGATTGCGGGATGATCGGCAAACAACATCTCGCGCCGTGCGATACATGGCGTACAGAGCCACGCCGCGATGATGGATATAGGGTTTTTGAATGGGCGCATGGGCCCAATCACCGCGCGTTGGAAAATGATTATCACCGGTGGTTGCGGGCAAACCATCCGACCATTTATCAGGACATATTCCCGGATAAAGGTGCCAATGAAAATACCGAATATTCAAACCGCGCCCGCACAGGAACGCCAATTGATCATGTTCCCAAAGAGGCCCATTATTCGCATTGGGTAGCCGAGCGCGCGATCGATTTTATTGCAACAGATCGCACCGATCAGCCGTTCTTCCTGATGGCAAACTTTTTTGATCCGCATCATTCATTTGGAGCGCCAAAGGAATTTCGGGACCAAATAGATGCCGATGCCATTCCAGAGCCAAAGACCACAGAAAATGAATTAGATCAAAAGCCCGCGCCCCATCGCGATTATTCTACCAAAAGCTATGGCGGCACCGCGCCCGGATTTCAGGATTACACCGGTGAAGAAATAAAGGAAATACGGGCACAATATTGGGCGATGATAGCGCTGATCGATTATGAAGTTGGTCGCATTCTTTCAGCCCTTGAGACGGCGGGTCTTGGCGATAATACGATGGTTGTGTTTACCTCTGACCATGGCGAGATGCTTGGCAATCATCAACAGCTTCTCAAAGGCCCGCAGCTCTATGATGATTTGGTGCGCGTGCCGTTGATCATTAAATGGCCGCAACATGTGCCGGCCAACAGCGCCTTTGATGATCTGGTCCAATGGATTGACCTGCCTGCCACATTGCTTGACGCCGCCTCTTGTGCGCGCTCCACCTCTGGTCAGGGCACCTCGCTCATGCCGGCAATGCGCGGCACGGAATATCAGGCAAGACCGTTTGCAATAACCGAATTTCGCGATTCAGGATTTCCCGGTGATCCGGCCCTGATGACCACGATGATACGCCATGCTGACTGGAAGTTGATTATATGGCACGGCCCCCCGACCAGCGCGCTGGCCCGTGATGGCGAGTTATATAATTTGAAGGACGACCCCGACGAGTTGGATAATCTCTATCACAACCCCGCCTTTTACGACCAGCGACAAGCGATGAAACGCCACATGCTAAACGCCATGTGCGAAACAGAAGACCACTCAGCGTTGTAGCGGACGGGGGAAGGCAAGAAAAATGGCGCACTCGAGAGGATTCGAACCTCTGACCTCTGCCTTCGGAGGGCAGCGCTCTATCCAGCTGAGCTACGAGTGCGTCTGGGCGATGTATAGCCCATTTCGCCGGACAAATACAATAGTAATGCAATAGCGGTTAGACTTGTCCAAACGGGCTGTAGCCTGCTGTTTAACCCGCGAGACCAATCATAAGCTTGCTGGCAATGCGGGGCTGGCGGCGCTGGCGCTTTGGTTTCGGGCCGTTTAGGTGGGGGGCGTGTCGCTATTGGTCAATTCTAGGAAAACATCCTCTAAATCGGGCTCGATGGTGCTGACTTCTTCCACTTCCATACCGGCCTTGGTTACGGTTGTGATGATTGTGGCGGCGTTGATTTGCTTTGGATCATAGAGCACCGATAGCTTGCCATTTTCCCATTTTGCGCCAAGGTTTTTTAATGCCTCAGGCAGGGCGGTGCCGGTGTTATTGGCGATGGTCATGTGTAATTCTTTGCGGCTGGCACCGGCCATCAATTCGGACTTTGGCTTTGAGGTGATCAGCGTGCCTTGATTGATGATCGCAACATGATCACAGAGCGTCTCGGCCTCTTCAAGATAATGCGTGGTTAGCACGATCGTCACGCCGCTTTCATTCAGCATCATGATATTGTCCCAGAGCTTTTGCCGAAGCGCGACATCGACGCCGGCGGTGGGCTCGTCGAGTACCAGAATAGGCGGGCTATGGACCATCGCCTTGGCCACCAAAAGCCGCCGCCGCATCCCACCCGAAAGGCGGCGGGCATATAAATCGGCCTGATCGGTTAGGCCAACCATTTCCAAAATGGCATCGGTGCGGCGTTCATGGCGCGGCACACCGAATAATCCGGCAGTCATCTCCACCGTCTGGCGCGGGGTGAAATAGGCGTCGACATTTAATTCCTGGGGTACGATCCCGATATTCGCGCGGGCTTGGCGCGGGTTGGCATCAATGTCGGTATTCCACACGGTCAGGCTGCCAGCGGTTTTTACAACTGTGCCCGCCATGATGTTGATAAAGGTCGATTTGCCAGCGCCATTCGGCCCCAGCAATCCAAAAATCTTGCCAACCGGAATATCAAGATCAATCGCCTTTAATGCCGGATGCGGAGCCTGGTTCTTTGACCCGGCATAGGTCTTTGATAGACCGCGCGCGCTAATGGCGATGCCATTGTCCGGCTGGTGCATAAAGGTAACGTCGCTTTGTGGGCTGGATTTATTTTGTGTTTTATCGTGCGGTGTCATGAAACTTCCTTGCTCGGCGCCAAAGATAAAGCCCTAGCGGCGACAAAGCGAGACTAATCTGTGGTTTTGGCTAATGGGAATGCTTTTATCGCGCGATTGGCGTTATCGCAATTGCATCCCTGTCCGCATAGGGATAGATTTGGGATAGATTTGGATCTGAATTTCGCTGGTGCCCGATCATTAATACCGATCACTAATACCGATCACTGGATCTAGTCATCGGGCTTGTTATTGATAAAGGCACCAGCATAGTAACCTGCCCGATGCCTCGTGTACGTTCAGATGAGTGCATGTTTAGATGAACAGCGCGGCGGCGGGGCCTGTATTTTGAGGATGATAGAATGAACAGCGCTGCTGCTACAACAACGCCAATTCCAACCACCGATAAGAACGTATCATGTAATGGCGGTGGGGGTGCCCTTGGCCACCCGCAGGTGTTCCTTAACCTTGGCACAGATGACGAAGTGACATGCCCTTATTGTTCGCGCGTATATGTCAAGATCGAGGCCGAAGAAGACTAGGTCCCGTGACAGGGCTGCACGGCACCACATGCAGGATTGCGTAACGATAAGCAGATAGGCACTAATCAGGCCAGAATTCGGCCAGACTCCGGCCAGACTCTGGCCGGCGATAGAAAGCGAAATGTGATGAGCGAAAAAGGCAGGCTATTGCTAGTCGATGGGTCTGGATATATTTTCCGGG
>Ga0209654_1001734_pt1 | contig 16460 bp, 15 predicted proteins | sample SaaInl1SG_22_DNA_FD_184646 | JGI IMG/M metagenome (GOLD analysis project Ga0209654, IMG submission 184646) | Marine microbial communities from expanding oxygen minimum zones in the Saanich Inlet - ESP_161SG_22_DNA (SPAdes) (version 2) | ecosystem: Environmental > Aquatic > Marine > Intertidal... | reverse complement strand
CTCAAAAGGGCAATGGATTCGGCCAAGGCTTCTTTCAGTTCAGATATTGCAGCAGGGTTTCAGATTTTGCACATAGATCCAAGCATCGATATTCATGGTAAGCCAGATGTCGATGAAGTTTTGGATCGCGTTTTTGATCTTTACGAGTTCTGCTGGTCTCAGGCGCAACAAGCGAGGCAGGAAATAATTTTCGAGGTTGGTACTGAGGAACAAAGTGGTAGTACCAACTCCCAAGAGGAACTTGACTATACCTTAAACGCGATAAAGAAATTCTGCGTGCAGAACAAGATTCCACAACCGGCGTTTGTGGTTATCCAATGCGGGACAAGGGTAATGGAGATGCGTAACGTCGGCTCGTTCGACTCACCGGTGCGCGTAGCCAACGAAATCCCTGCAGAAATCCAGTTACCCAAAATGATTGAAATTTGCAATCGGCACGGAATTTTCATGAAGGAACATAATACGGACTACCTATCTGACGAAGGTTTACAGTGGCATCCTCGACTAGGCATTCATGCAGCCAACGTGGCACCAGAGTTTGGTGTAGCGGAAACATCGGCGTTGGTAAATGTATTAGGGGAAAATGGTCTGGGTAGGCTTGCTGAAAGCTTCTTGAAAATAGCTTACGACTCGATGAAATGGGATAAGTGGATGTTAGACAACACAAACGCAACCGATAGGGATAGAGCCTTAATTGCAGGACATTATGTTTTTTCTAGACCTGAAGTGAAAGAATTAAAACTAGAAGCTGCTAGAGAGCTTGAGCGTAAAGATATTTATCTTGAGGCGCACCTGAAGCAGCAGGTAAAGAAAAGCATATTACGTTATCTCCGCAATTTTCGCCTAGTGAGGGCAGTATGAAGAAAATCGCAACAATTATTTTAAATCGAAATCTTCCCGAAGTTACGGATCGTCTTTACGAACATCTGGCTAAACACGATGGGGACGAAACAGATATTTATGTTGTGGAGGCGGGTTCGGATGTCGAGAGGTTAAGTCGTTATACAACTTGGCATGCCAATTCTGATGAAGTGATAGTAAATGGGTTGAGATATGGTCGAGGCATGAATTATGGATTGATTCAGTTAGTCAAAGAAGGAAAATTCAGTAGCTACGACGGGTTTTTCTTGTTAACAAATGATACTGAATTCAAAGCAAGACCTACCTTATCTCCATTGATAGCCATTTTAAGTAAACATCCACATGTCGGCATTTTATCTCCCTGTTCTGAGCGATGGGGAGAACGACTATTACTGAAAGACGAAGCGACTAAATATTTTTGGTTTATCCATAATAATGCCTATTTATTGCGTAGGGAATTTATCGAAAATGTATGGAACAACGATGACCTGAGTGAAATAGATTTTCTCTTTGATGGGACAAATTTTCGTGGCTATGGCTCTGAGCACGAGTTAATAGCAAAGGCCTACGTTAATGATTGGGCGGCGGCTATAACAAGCGAGGTTTGGGCGGCGGAAAATGAATCTTATCTTCTTGATCATTCGGATCAAATAAAAACAGAAGATTATGACGAAAATTTAAAACTTTATATCGCAGAAGGTCAACAATGGATGAGAAAAAAATATGGATTTAATAGTCACTGGTCAATGCAGCAATATGTTAAAGGCTTTTATGATAAATTTTTTGAATTTCATCCTGAATACAATCAGTACAAAATTTGAGAGGAGTAAGAATGAGTGATTATAAAGTGATTGAAAAACCTTGGGGTCGGGAAGAAGTCGTCGAAATAAACGAGAAGTATATGGTTAAAAAGTTAACCATGCGAGCGGGTCACCGCTGTAGTTTGCAGTATCACAACATCAAAATTGAGACGATTTATGTACTCTCTGGTGTGCTTAAGATAATTCAAGGTACCAGCAGGAATTTATTAGAGGACAAGCTTTACCGTGCCGGCGATACAATAACCATCCCACCTGGCGTGATTCATCGGATGGAGGGCGTTGAAGAAGCTGTTTATCTCGAGGCTTCAACGCCCGAAATGGATGACGTCGTCCGTTTGGCTGATGACTACCTTAGAGCGCCGCAATGAGTTATCGGGTTTGCATACCCTGCGCCGGGACGGGATCACGGCTTGGGGGACTGACGCAGTTTCTCAACAAGTCGCTAGTGAGCGTAGCTAACCGCCCAATCTTGTCGCATATTATAGATCGCTTTCCAAGCGATACTGAATTTGTCATTGCGTTGGGACATAAGGGCCATCTCGTTCGTGAATTTTTGAACCTAGGCTATCCAGATCGTCAGTTCTTCTTTGCTGAGGTATGGCCGTTTGAGGGGCCGGGCTCGGGTCTTGGGTTAAGTTTGCTAGCTTGCGAACAGTATCTTCAGCAGCCATTCATCTTTATATCCTGCGACACGCTGGTTGAAGAGCAGATTCCGACCCCAGAGGAAAATTGGATGGGCTACGCGGAAGTCGCTAATTGCGAAGCGTACCGGACACTGAGTATTTCCAAAGGCTCGATCAACGCGATCGCCAACAAAGGTGAAGGGCAAACTCAAGAACACATGGCTTACATTGGTCTTGCAGGTATACATAGCTACCAAGAGTTTTGGGCAGCCATTCACCGAGGCGAACAAACGGCAATCGAAACTGGCGAAGCTTACGGCTTACAAAGCCTACTGCCTGAAGGCATAAAGGCTAACAAATTCACATGGCATGACACCGGGAACCCCTTAGCGCTAGCTGAGGCTCGCACGCAGTATCGTGAGTTAGATGAGCCTAATATTCTGGAGAAGGCCAATGAGGCAATCTGGTTTATCAGAGACTTTGTTATAAAGTTTTCCGATGACAAAAAGTTTATCGCTGATAGGATAAAACGCGTTGAGGGCATAAAAGAGTTCATACCAAATGTAACTGGTTCTGAAACCCATATGTACCGGTACGTAAAAGCGGGGGGTAAGGTGTTGTCTGAAGTGGTGACGCTTGCGCTCTTTGACCAGCTGCTGCAGCATGGCAAATACTTCTGGAAGATAAAGGGCTTGTCGACGACTGAGAAAACTACGTTTCAAAAAACTTGTATGGACTTTTACCGTAACAAGACATTTGATCGTGTAGCTTTATTCTACAAAAACTTTGATCGGAGGGATGGTATCGAGAGTATTAATGATAAGCCACTTCCCGAACTTCGAACGCTCTTGAATACTCTTGACTGGAAGTGGCTAGCAAACGGTATACCAGGCCGCTTTCACGGTGACTTTCACTTTGAAAATATTCTATGGAATGAGACCGAAGGAAAATTTATATTTTTAGACTGGCGGCAAGACTTCGGCGGTGACTTGAGCACAGGAGACATCTACTATGATTTTGCAAAACTACTGCACGGATTAATAATTAACCATGAGCTGATCGATGGAGATTTCTTTAGTGTAGACTGGCAGATGGACACCATCAAGTACGATTTTCATCGAAAACAAATCCTAGTCGAATGCGAAAGACATTTCGGCGTGTGGTTACAAAGTAACGGGTATGACCGTAAAAAAGTATGGATATTAACGGCTTTGATTTTTTTGAACATAGCGCCACTGCACCATCACCCATATAGCTTATTGCTTTATGCATTAGGAAAATTCATGTTAGCTTCAGAAATGGAGGAATAAATGACGTTAATTGAAAGAGAATCGTGTTGTGCAACCGGGAAATCGGACTTAGAACCACTGTATGAGTTCCCCAGTTTTCCAGTTTTTATGGGATGTGTGGATCAGCCACAAGTTGAAGACCTAAAACAAGATATGTCTTGGTACATTAGTCGAAGTTCGGGACTTATTCAACTGAAGAAGCTACTACCATTAAACATCTTATACCCAGAATCACATGGGGCGGGGACGATAGGCCTCCTATGGGCAACGCATCATAAAGCATTTGCGAGTTTCGTAAATAAGAGCCGCCCATCAGCCGTCTTAGAAATAGGGGGATCGCATGGAATATTGGAAAAAGAATACCATCGATTCGGTGAAATACCTTGGACAATATTGGAGCCTAATCCATCTCCAATCGACGAATGCAAAGCGCGATTCATCAAAGGTTTTTTCGATCAGGACTTTAAGTACTCTGAAGAGTTCGACACAATTATACATTCACACGTATTAGAACATATATATGAACCTGCGGAATTCATAAAACATTTATCCGAGTTCATGAATAACGGGAAAAAATTAATTTTCTCAATACCAAATATGAAATCGATGTTGGATAAAAAATATACTAACTGCCTCGATTTTGAGCATACCATTTTTATCACTGAACCCTATGTCGAGTATTTATTATCAAAATATGGATTCAAATTGGTTGGAAAGGAATACTTCATGGATGACCACAGTATTTTTTACTCTTTTGTGCGTGATCGAGACGTAAAATCGATTCCACTTCCTGGGGATTTATATAGAAAGAACAAAGCGATCTTCATGAATTATGTGACTTATTACAAGAATCTGATTAGGCATATAAATAAATATATAGACGAAAGTAGTCAACCCATCTATGTATTTGGCGCACATGTGTTTACACAATTCTTGTTAGAAATGGGTCTTAATACCGAAAAGGTAATATGTATATTAGACAACGACACAAAGAAGCAGGGCCGTAGACTGTATGGAACTGGTTTAACCGTCGATTCACCAAAAATATTGTCGGTAGTTATAAAGCCAATAGTGATACTAAATGCCGGCGTTTATAATAAGGAAATAAGGGACGATATCGTTGAAAACATTAACAGTGACACAATATTTTTAGATGGGGCGGATGTGACTATCGGAAAATAAAGCTAAAATTAATATAGAATAGTAAAGGTAATAATGAAACTATTATATCTCTGTTATTTTATTAGCTCATTCTTACCACTGGTCGACGTATACAGCCTTGCGCCATCGTATTTATACCTGAGCGTCGTTGTGATTATTTACACAATGATCTTAATTTTGAATGGAAATTATTCGATTATTAATCCTATATCTTTTATAAGTTTATACATTTATATTTCACTGACCATTGGCGACATCATTATTGGCCAAAATTTGATCGAGGTTGAAAATCTCTCAGCTGAAATATTGAGAAATGAAATAGTAGGCAAAAATACTGTTATTAAAATTTACATGATTCTGATGTGGATTTTCAATATAACGAATATGTTGGACCAAAAACAATATAAATACCTTGCTGTGATTAATAAGGACAAAAGTGATGCACGGAACGCGATTTTTAAAAGTCCTATACTAGTGCTGCCGATTATACTAGCACCATTTCTATTTATGAATGTACATATCGATACGATATTTTATCGCGGTTACGTGTCGCACTACATAGCTATTTATATGTGTTACGCGTTGTTACTAGCGTGCGGTATGTCATCAAGAAAATATATTATCATAATGATTGTCTGTCTAATATTTATGACGTTAAAATTTTACGGCGATCGAAGAGAGATAATATATTTTGTTTACGGTGCTTTCTCCCTATATATAATTCGCCATAAACCGGCTAGAAGTTTTTTTATTAAGATCATTGTTACATTGCCTTTCGTTATATCACTTACATTAATGGCTACAATTTTGAGAGGTGAGATTAATATAATCGAATTATTAGCAGACCCGAATAAATTTTACAGCATTATTAGAGCGTATCTTGAGTATGAAAACTTCCTATTCTTTCTAGCGGTGAATAGCGATGCTGCTAATTTTTACATCCACGGCATTAAATCGATGCAAATATTATTATCAGATACGGATAAAATATTATTCGGCTCAACATACCTTAAGACATTATTTATGATCTTTCCAAGGGAATTGATACCTGATTTAAAGCCTTCATCAATGATGACAATTTATACAACCATTACAGATCCAGTTTACAGAGAGGGGGGTAATTCTTATCCTATAAATTTCATCGCCGAAGCAGTTTGGAACTTCTACATCTTCTCTCCTATTTTTATATATTATTTAGGATGTTTGATGAATAAATTATATAAAAAACTAATAATGAATTTCCAGAATTTAAACACTTACACAATAATACTAATATTCGCGATAATAAGTCCAATATTGAGTTTTGTGAGAGGGTCGGGGATCGAATATGTTGTTTATTCGACCTTGTTTTTTCTTATAATATTATTAATCCACCAGGTTCAAAATGCGATTCTCATCGGGGCGTCGAAGAAGTCGGACCGTATTAAAGAAAAATGTCCATAGAAGCGGCTTGAGGCGATGGACCTGATTTATATTCTCTATTTCATATTTCGGGTAGCGTAGAAGTTGTAACAGATCACTATTGTTTCTCGCATTTTGTGCCATGTTCAGCAAGGCGGGACGGTCTAGGAAGGTGAACCGTAGCGAAGGCCGACTGAACTTTCCTAATCCGTGTGAGCGCCGCTGTCTACTACCAGCGAAGCTGCAGATATATTGGATTTCTACAATCAGACGCGCTCCTTTTAGACCAACACTGGACACCGGGTTCACACTTTTCGGGCATAGCAGCATATCAAAGCTACCGTAAACAGAGCACGTTCTAAACGTTAGGAGGTAGCGGCTAGTACATACGATGTTATTATTAACACTGAACGGTAACTGAAGTCTTGGTGTGTGATTCATAGGATGTTATGGTAAGATTGATACAAAACTCAAAAACGACGCATCTTTAGGGTTGGATCCGATCGGAAGCAGCGAAAAGGCCTCTGTAAATTTCACACATTGAAAATCAGTCTCAAAATAAAGCGCCAAACGAAAGCTGTCGAAAAGTGCGAGATCAGGGTGCCTACTTGGAATATTGATTACACTCGTTTAATGATCAAATGTGAGAAATTGCAAGCTGACGTAGTGTAGATAATTTAATCCAATTAGACTGATTATTACCCCGATTTAAAAAACATATATAATCTGCTCTAATTAGAATTAATAACGTGCATAACATCAAATATTTATTAGAAACTAATAGAAGAGTCAGTGGATGTTGGTCAGGACACTGTAGCACTCGTAAAATTTTTACATCAAGATGAATAAATTTGGAAGAAAAATGGAAATTAATCTGTGTCCAATGTGTTTTTCAAGCAATACACAAAAATTTAATAGTTACAAACACTTATGCTTTTCGTGTGGCGATTGTAATAGCATTTTTCATGAAAAGAAAACTAAGCCTTATTTAATAGAATATATTTTCCCGCGCATTATTGCGAAGAGGATCTTGCCGGAAAAGGCCTTCCTAAGGCTGTTCCATGCTTCCAATGATTATAATCCTTCTTCATTTTATGAGGTTTACAGCGAAGAATGCACTGCACCAAATCCAATTCGTCGTTCTGAAGTAAGTGAATTATTGGACAATTTTGCACTTATTGGTGAAGACTTCAAAGGTAAAGCGGTCCTTGATATAAGTGGAGGTCCAGGTTTGATCGTAAAAGAATTGAGTGCAATTGCTCGGCGTGCCGTTGTCACAGAATATGATGCTCGGGCTACAGAGGCTATGCAGTCGGTTCTCGGTATTGAGGCACTCAAGTTCGATTATAAGATTGACAATTTAAGCGATATAGTGCAAGAAAAATATGACGTTGTACTACTTCGTTCATCAATAATCTTCTGTGATAATCTCGACAAGTTACTTCGTTCAATAAATTCAGTTCTTAATGATGACGGTTTTGTTTTGGTTGAGACAATCACACCATCGCTCGGCGAGGTTTTCTGGTGGCAGCAAATGGAATATAAATTCCCTGTGATTTATTCGCAAGAATTTATCGAAAAAATCTTTTATAAACATGGGTATACTCTAAAAATAGTCCATAGAGAATATGGTGATTACATAAAAAATAAATGGCGAAGGAAGACCAGTCTAGGAAGAAAGATGTTTACTTGGTTTATAGATTTTCCTATGATGGTGTTTTACTATGCGTTAGCCCCTAAACGAAAGATCCCAATTGATCAAAAGACACATCACAAAATGCTTACGCAAATATGGCGGAAAAGACGTTTTTCTGAATTTGACGCGGCACCAAAATATATAAATTCGCGTATTGGCGACGATATCCAATCAAGCCACTTTACCCAAGTATATAACGGATGGCTGCGAAGGTTTATTGATCGAACGTAAATTATGCAGAACCTACTGATAATTCAAGGACGGCTACCGAGTTATCGGAAACCATTTTTTAACGAACTGGGGAAATATTTTAAGGTTACCGTACTGCATTCCAGTTCCCCATCAGCTGTACCTTCGGATAATTTTGCCGAAGTGACGATCCCAATTTTGCGTTTTAGTGGCATAAAATGGCAAATTGGCTTAATTAAAAAAATAAATAAAATCAAACCTAATATCGTGGTTGCAGGAGATGATCTTCGATATATCGGGTTCGCTTTGGCTCGCTTAGTATCTCCGAGGGCAGTGCATTGGGCATGGTGGGGAGTTAATCTCTCCAACAGTCAAATACTAACATTTTTAAAATTCAATTTTATCTTCAGGAGTCAAGATTCTTTAATATTTTATGATACTGAAAGTTTGGCGATGGTGAGGGCGAAAGGTATACAGTCGAGTCGTTTATATCTAGCAAATAACACTGTATATGTAGAGCAGAAGCCCTTTGTGAATGACTTTCATGCACGAAGGGCTTTCATCAATGTCGGCTCACTAGATCAACGGAAAAAAAACGATGTGCTCTTGAAAGTATTTTCTCGGATTATTCGAGTGAAGGGCGATGGATACCAGCTCTATCTTATTGGCGATGGACCTGAAAAGGATTCCCTCCATGCTTTGGCTTTTGATTTAGGTATTTTAAAAAATGTGGTATTTACTGGAAAAATTGAAGAACCTCAAGTTTTGTCCAAGTATTACAGAATTGCTTTGGCGTCTATCTCTTTTGGACAAGCTGGTCTTGCAGTACTGCAAAGCATGGCGCACGGTGTACCTTTCATTACAAGTAGGAGCGCAATCACTGGCGGCGAGTTAACTAATATTTCGCACGATGAAAACGGTATTATCTGTGATGATACAGAAGAAGATTTACTTAAAAGTATGATCGAATTAATTGATTCTCCATCAAAGGCGGTTGCACTTGGTAAATCATCTTATGAATATTACAATGAAAAAGCTAATATTAAGGTCATGGTTGAGGGGTTTCTTACTGCTCTCAAATCACAGGCAATCTAATGTTTCGCATACTTGTAAATGGTATTAGTGCAAAATCTGGTGGTGGCAGAAGCATTTTGTCGAATTTTTTAGAAATTCTTAAATCAAGAGATTCATCATATACATTTTCTGTTATCGTTCCTGATGACTCGTATTCTCAGTATGCTAGTGATCATATTCAGCTGATTCCCATGCCAGTATTTAGTCACAGTTACTTGTTACCGTTTATTAATTCGTTTTACTTGCCGAAATTTATATTGAAAAATTCTTATGATTGTATTTTTAATTTAGCTGATATACCAATCCCGATAAAATCAAAGCAAATTTTCCTTTTTGATTGGTCTTATGCAGTTTTTCCAGATTCACTCGCTTGGCAAAGAGCCAGTTTTATCAATACTATTAGACGTAGGCTAAAACTCTTCCTTTTCCAGCGATATGTGTCATATATTGATGTAGTTATCGCCCAGAGTATTTTAATTGGTGATCGCTTAAATGCTCTTTATAATTTCAGTCGACTCCAGGTTATCCCGAATGCGGTAGCACTTGACAATCTTAATGAAGGTGAGTCTTTTGATTATGCATTTGGTTCTGGCTTCAAGTTGCTCTGTTTAAGTAACTACTATTCACATAAGAATCTGGAAGTTTTGATTGATCTAGCTGAATTAATTCGCAGCAAGTCCCTCGATATAAAAATTATTCTCACTATCGATTCGGCTCAAGGAAAAGGCGCCCGTCGTCTTATCGAATCGATTGTAGACCGTAAGCTTGATGAAGTCATAATTAACGTTGGATCTGTTCCAATGTCGCTTGTGCCTAGTTTATATCAACAAGTTGATGCTTTGTTGCTACCAACTCTACTTGAGTCGTTTTCTGGCACCTATGTTGAGGCAATGTTCCATGGTATTCCGATTTTCACCAGTGAGTTTGATTTTGCCATCGACGTATGTCAGGATGCTGCTTTTTATTTTGATCCACTTAATTCACATGATATTTTAAAGGCTATTGTTCATGCAATTGATCATCGTGAGCTAATAGTTGAGAAAGTTGCTGCTGGCCGCAGTCGCCTTGCCAGTCTGCCCGATTGGAATAGGGCATTCGATGCATACATGGCGCTCATCGATAAAACTTTAGCAGATTAAAAGAAATGACAAGACCCTATCGAATTTGTACGTCCTGTGTAATGGATACCTCTGATTCAAAGATCATTTTTGATGAAAGAGGTGTTTGTGATCATTGCAATACCTTTTTCAATCACTCACTTCCAAACTGGCACACTGGGGATAAGGGGCGACTTGAGTTACAAGCGTTGGTTAGATCGATCAAGGATTCTGGACGTGGTAAAGACTTTGACTGCATCATCGGCATGAGTGGTGGTATTGATAGTTCCTACCTTACACATATTGCAACCGAATTTGGTCTTCGCCCGTTAGTTTTTCATGTCGACGCGGGTTGGAATTCGCAAGAGGCGGTTAACAACATCGAGAAGTTGGTGGATAAGCTTGAGCTTGACCTCTACACCGAGGTTATCGATTGGCAAGAAATGCGTGATCTTCAGCTAGCGTACTTTAAGTCTGGCGTTCCACATATCGATGTGCCACAGGATCATGCCTTCTTCGCGACGATGTACAAGTTTGCCGAGCAGCAAGGCATTAAGTATATCCTGACTGGCGCAAACTTGTCGACGGAATGTATCCGTAATCCGATCGAATGGATGTACTACCAGTCTGACTCGATCCAATTGCGAGATATCCATACCAAGTTTGGCACTCGCCCGCTGGTGAACTATCCTGTCACCTCGATTCTTCGCCATAAAGTCTGGTTGCCCTTTTTCAAGAGCATCAAGGTTGTGCGTCCTCTTAACATGGTGGAATACGACAAGGCTGCAGCAGTTAAGTTGCTAACTGACAAGTTTGGCTGGCAGCCTTATCCGCAGAAGCACTTCGAATCACGCTTCACGCGTTTTTACGAGGGGTATTGGCTTCCGAAGAAATTTGGCTTCGATACCCGGAAGGTGCAGTACTCGAGTCTTATTGTTACAAATCAAATGACACGTGACGAGGCACTAGAGCGCCTCAGGACGCCTGCCTTAGACGAGGTTACTGTGCGCCAAGAGTTCGAGTACGTGGCTAATAAGCTCGAAATCAGTACTAGCGAGCTGCAGGGTTATTTGGAAGCACCAAACAAAACCTTCCGCGATTACAAGTCGCAGGAAGCCATTTATATGCTGGGCGCCAAGGTTATGAAGGTTCTTGGGCTAGAGATTGGGGGCAAACGGTGATTGCAATTGTCGATTATGGTTTGGGCAACATCCAAGCCTTCGCCAATATCTATAAGCGCTTGAATATACCCGTTGTCTTTGCACGGACCGCAGAGGATTTTGAGGGTGCTACCCACATCGTTCTGCCTGGCGTCGGTGCTTTCGACTGGACCATGGAACGACTTAACGCCTCGGGTATGCGTTCAACGCTTGATCAATTGGTTTTAGGTGCAAGGCGGCCAGTTCTGGGCGTGTGCGTCGGCATGCAGATGATGGCGCATCGCAGCGACGAGGGAACTGTCCCAGGTCTGGGATGGTTTGATGCCGAAGTGGTCCGCTTTGACGAATCGCGCATCCAAGGCCGTACGCACCTACCCCACATGGGCTGGAATGATGTCGTGCCTACTGATCAGAGCGGCCTATTCCGGGAGATGGACGTACGAAGGTCTTTCTATTTCCTGCACTCCTACTACTTCGCACCAAACGATTTGAACGACGTTCTTGCCACCACTAACTACGGCGACCGCTTTGTCAGTGCGGTACGTCGCCAAAACGTATATGGCGTCCAGTTTCACCCAGAGAAGAGCCATGGTTGGGGCATCCAACTACTCAAGAACTTCGCTAGGCTCTGACAACATGCTGCGACCTCGACTTATTCCTTGTCTACTAATCCACAAAGGTGGTCTGTACAAGACTGTGGGCTTTGGTCAGCCAAAGTATGTCGGTGACCCGCTCAACGCGGTTCGCATCTTTAACGAGAAAGAAGTCGATGAGTTGATGGTCATCGATATTGATGCGAGTCGCCTCCGTCACGAGCCTGACTACAAGTTAGTGGCCAATCTGGCATTAGAGTGCAGAATGCCTCTATGTTACGGTGGCGGGGTGAAAACCGTTGAACAGTTTGACCGAATCATAGGCTTGGGCGTTGAGAAGGTGGCGGTTTCCTCAGCTGCGGTTGATTCTCCGGACTTAATTGCCAAGGTTTCTTCACGCGTAGGTAGTCAAAGCGTTGTTGCTGTCATCGACGTTAAGAAGACAGGACTCTTCCGCCAATACGAGGTTATGACGCTGAATGCATCCCGGCGAACGGGATTGGAGCCCGCAGATTGGGCAAAAAGGTTGCAACAACTGGGTGCCGGTGAAATTGTTCTAAATTCAGTCGATCGAGACGGTCAAATGAGTGGTTACGATGTTGACCTGATTGATTTGATTCGCAATGTAATTTCGATCCCCCTAACTGTTCTTGGGGGGGCGGGATCGTTAGAGGATATTCGTAATCTCATTAGTCGATTTGGAGTAATTGGAGCGGGTGCAGGTAGTTGTTTTATATTCAAGGGGAAGTATCGAGCTGTCTTAATTAATTATCCAAGTCACGAAGAGAGAAATAATATTTATTGGCCGTGTAAAAGATCCGAAGACTTTGTAATTTCCAAGTCGTAAAAAATAGACATGAAAAAATTGATATATATTAAAACATCTGCTTCGCTCGCGTAGACCTATAGCAAGATTGTTTATTTTATTCGTCGGTAGATTGTCTTTTGATATATATAAATATACCAGATCTAAAATAAAAATCCATAATTTTAAAATAGCTTTTAATTAAACTTCTTCTGTATCAAGGGAATTATTTTATAATAATAAATCCAGATCACTGGATTTCAAATTCATAACAGGCCATCTATGTGCGGGGGATACATATGTCGATGTCGGTTCGAATATCGGTACTACATTAATTCCTGCCAGGATGTCTGTTTATCCGAGTTTTGCTATTGCCATTGAGCCGCACAATAGAATATATAAATTTTTATTAAATAATCTAAGCATAAATAATATAATCGGTAATGTGTGCGTTTTTAATGTTGCGTTGGGTACCTCTAGGGGGTATATTCATTTATCCAATGATAGAAGTTATGATTTGAATTACGTCACGGACGAGAGCGCTGGAGGGGGGCGGTTAGCACGCCAATCATGTTGTTAGATGACATTTGTACTGGGTTGGCTTGTATAGATTTATTAAAGCTCGACGTCGAGGGCTATGAAATGGCTGTATTTCAGGGTGGTGTTCAAAAAATTATAAAGACAAAGAGTATATATTTTGAGATTTGTGATGAGTTCTTAAATCGATATGGAACGTCTACGCCGAAATTGCTTGCTTTCCTGATTGAATTTAGATTTTTTGTTTATACGATAAATGAAGATTATAAGTTACTTCCAGTAGATCAGTCTTTTGCACCTAAAGGGTATCATCAAAATATAATTGCTACAAGAGACGTCAAAGATTTAGTTCGCAGAACGGGATGGATGGTAAGTTCCTAATAAATTAAGATAATTATTTTAAATTGGTTGTAAATAAAAATTTAAAAATGAGTTTGTGATATGAAGCAAATACTGCAAAATTTAAATTCTGGACGCACAGAAGTCGCGGATGTACCAGTGCCCGCAACAAGGCGTGGTCAATTGCTGATTGCGACGACGCACTCGCTGGTTTCGGCAGGCACTGAGCGGATGTTGGTTGAATTTGGCAAGGCAGGTTGGATTGAAAAGGCGCGCCAGCAGCCCGACAAGGTTCGTATGGTGATTGATAAAATCAAATCCGATGGTCTTCAACCCACCTTTGAAGCGGTATTGAATAAGCTCGACCAGCCGCTGCCTTTAGGTTATTGCAATGTGGGACGTGTTACTGAGCTCGGCAAAGGCGCAGCAGGTTACGAGTTGGGTGACCGTGTGATAAGTAACGGCAAGCACGCTGAAGTAGTGAGCGTACCAACCAACCTGTGTGCCAAGATCCCCGATGGTGTCTCAGATGAAGATGCTGCTTTCACTGTGCTGGGTGCAATTGCTCTTCAAGGTATTCGCCTGGTGCAACCGACCCTTGGTGAAACCATAGTTGTCACAGGTCTGGGTCTCATAGGTTTGGTTACCGTACAACTTTTGCGCGCACACGGTTGCCGTGTTTTGGGCCTGGATTTTGACCAGGAAAAACTGAAGCTTGCAAGGCTGTTTGGTGCAGAGGTTGTGGATCTGGCCGCTGGACAAGATCCCGTTAAGGCTGCTGAACTTTATTCACGTGGACGCGGCGTAGATGCCGTAATCGTGACAGCGGCTACCAAAAGCAGCGAGCCGATGCACCAGGCAGCACTGATGTGTCGTAAACGAGGGCGCATCGTGTTGGTTGGAGTGACAGGGCTTGACTTATCGCGTGACGACTTTTTCAAAAAGGAGCTAACTTTCCAGGTTTCTGCTTCTTATGGACCCGGGCGCTACGACCCAAACTACGAAGACAAGGGACATGACTACCCTGTGGGTTTCGTCCGCTGGACAGAACAGCGCAACTTTGAGGCGGTGCTGGACATGATGGCTGACGGTCGGTTGGACGTAAAGCCTCTGATCTCGCATCGTTTTGGCATTAACGAAGCGGAGAAGGCCTACGAATTGGTAGGAGGCGGCGGTTCATCTTTGGGAATATTGTTAAAGTACCCGGGAATCGAGGTTTCTCCTGCCGTTAGGACGGTATCACTTACAGCGCGCTCTAACCTTCAAGCTCGCAAGACTGGAGCTGATGAGGGAAATACTTCAGTGAGTTTTGTGGGGGCCGGGAATTATGCGACTTCGGTACTCATTCCCGCCTTCAAGGATGCGGGGGCCCATATGCGAAGTGTTGCCTCTAACGCCGGTGTGAGCGGTTTGCATGCGGCTCGTAAATTTGGTTTTGACGAGACGACGACAGATACCATTCGAATTTTTTCAGACAACAACTCCGATGCGGTGGTCATCACCACGCAGCATGACAGCCATTCTCGGTTTGTTTTGCAAGCGTTGGAGGCCGGGAAGCATGTCTTCGTTGAAAAGCCTTTGTGTCTCACCCTCGCTGAGCTTTCCAAAATCGAGTTAGCCTACAGCAAGGCGTGTAGGCAATCGACAATCTCACCAATTCTGATGGTGGGTTTCAACCGCCGTTTTGCACCACAGATTCAAAAAATGAAGCATCTGCTCAGCGGCGTTAGTGGACCCAAAAGTTTCGTAATGACAGTGAATGCGGGGGCAATACCTGTTGATCATTGGACGCAGGATGTCGAGGCTGGTGGTGGCAGGATTATTGGTGAAGCCTGCCATTTCATTGACCTCTTGAGGTTTATGGCTGGCAGCCCGATCGAGAGTTGGAGCAAGGTGGCCATGAATGCGCCTACGAACGACACAGTGTCGATTAACTTAAAGTTTGTTGATGGCTCTATCGGAACGATTCACTACTTTGCAAATGGTACTAAGGCTTTCCCTAAAGAACGTCTTGAAGTGTTTGCGGCCGGGCGCGTTCTGCAGCTGGACAACTATCGTAAATTGGCGGGCTTTGGATGGCCAGGTTTTAGGAAAATGAACTTGTGGCGACAGGATAAAGGCCAGAAGGCCTGCGCTAAAGGTTTTGTTGATGCTGTATACACGGGCGCTCAAGCTCCGATAGCGATCGACGAGGTATTCGAAGTGAGCCGGGTTTCGATTGAAATTGCTCAGTAAAAAGCATTGAACTTGATTTTGGATTTCAAGCCTGCTCTTTATTTCCATACGCTGCGCTACCTAACGCCTGGCCAGATTTATTGGCGCATTTGGTATCGATTTAGCCGTCCCCGTGTGAACCCTTCTCCGCGACCTGCGGTACGTCTAGTAAGCGGCCATTGGGTGCCACCTGCTCGCCGCCGCCAGAGTCTTGAAGACGGTGAAAAATTCAACTTTTTAAATGAAACTGGACACCTTTCAGTACTGGGTTGGGACGGACCACAGAGAGAAAAACTTTGGCGCTACAACCAGCACTATTTCGATGACTTGAACAGTACAGATGCTGAGGTGCGCTCTAAGTGGCATATTGAACTGGTTAAACGCTGGATTAAAGAAAACACGCCGGGCCAAGGTACGGGCTGGGATCCTTACCCAACATCCCTGCGAATTGTTAATTGGGTCAAATGGCATCTAGGAGGGCATCCGCTCTACGATGAATGCTTGCAAAGCTTGGCCATCCAAACAAGATGGCTTTCTCGGCGAATCGAATGGCACATTCTTGGAAATCATCTGTTTGCCAATGCGAAAGCAATGGTTTTT
>Ga0209654_1001732_pt1 | contig 16472 bp, 16 predicted proteins | sample SaaInl1SG_22_DNA_FD_184646 | JGI IMG/M metagenome (GOLD analysis project Ga0209654, IMG submission 184646) | Marine microbial communities from expanding oxygen minimum zones in the Saanich Inlet - ESP_161SG_22_DNA (SPAdes) (version 2) | ecosystem: Environmental > Aquatic > Marine > Intertidal... | reverse complement strand
CAAAGACGCTGGCTAACGCAAAGAAGATTGAAAATTTCTTTAAAATAAGCTAGCTCTTACAAGTAGAGGCTTCAGACTGTTGTACCCAAGAGTGTGTCGCCGGTTAAACAGCCTATCTGGATAGGTATGAGCTAGAACATAAAATGACCTTAAGTGCATTTTTTGGGAGGAAACAGGATGAATAAAAATATTGTGATCCTTGTGGGTGTGGCGGTACTGGCCGGTCTTGCCTACATGTTTATCGGACAGGATAAGGGCGGTATGCAATCTGCCGAAGGGCCAAAAATAGGTATTATTCTTGGCTATACAGGGCCAATTGAATCGCTGACACCTGACATGGCGCTGGGTGCAGAATTGGCGATTAAGGAAGCCAATGATTCTGGTAATTTCAAGCTGGGGACAGCCACATCTGTTCGGGCTGACTCAACCTGTATCGATTCAGCTGCCGCGACCGCGGCGGCAGAACGTCTGGTCACCTCGGACAAGGTTGCGGCGATGGTTGGGGCGGATTGCTCCGGTGTCACTACCGCTATTCTGGAAAATGTGGCCGTGCCAAACGGCGTTGTAATGATTTCGCCTTCTGCGACGTCACCTGCGCTTTCAACGGTTGCGGATAATGATTTGTTCTTTAGAACCGCACCATCAGATGCCCGTCAGGGTGAAGTGGTGGCCGATATCCTGCAATCAAAAGGCTATAAGACAGCCGCAATGACCTATACCAACAACGATTATGGCAAGGGTCTGGCCGATTCTATCAAGAGCAATTTCGAAGCCAGAGGCGGTACGATTACCATCTCTGCTGCCCATGAAGATGGCAAGGGCGATTATGGGGCAGAAGTAGCCGCACTGGCACAGGCTGGCGGCGAGATTCTGATCGTTGCCGGTTATCTGGATCAGGGCGGCAAGGGCATTATTCAGGCCTCTCTGGATGCCGATGCCTTTGGCGTATTCTATCTGCCAGATGGCATGATAGGCGATGCCTTGCCAGCGGCAATCGGCCCTGGCCTGGACGGGTCAATCGGGGACGTGCCAGGTACCGATAGCCCGGGGGCGGCAAAATTTGCTGAAATGGCTGCTGCCAGTAATTTTAAAGCAGGGCCATTTGCCCCGGAAAGCTATGATGGCGCGGCACTGATTTTGCTGGCCATGCAGGCAGCAAATTCCACCGACAGCAATGTCTTCAAAGCCAAGGTGATGGATGTTGCAAACGCCCCGGGTGAGAAGATTTTCCCGGGCGATCTGGGCAAGGCTCTGAAGCTGATCAGCGAAGGCAAGGATGTGGATTATGTCGGTGCCTCTGCGGTTGAGCTGGTAGGGGCGGGCGAATCTGCCGGTAACTATGCCGAAATCGAAATCAAGGGTGGCAAGAATGTCACTGTTGGTTATCGCTAGGCTAGTCGGATAAATAAAACAAAGCCCGGGCATCTGAAATATGGCACCCGGGCTTTGTTATACCCAGGCTTTGTTATATATGTTTGCAGTATTTATTTCATGATTACGGTCTCGCATTTGCATAAATCATTTGGCGGTATTCACGCTGTCAATGATGCATCGCTTACAATTGAAACAGGGTCGATAACCGGTTTGATAGGGCCAAATGGCGCGGGTAAGACCACCCTGTTCAATATTATCGCCGGCCTGTACAAGCCCGATAGTGGCCAGGTTGTGCTGGATGGCACAGATATTACCGGCCTGCCTCCGCATGAGCTGTTTCATCGCGGATTGCTGCGTACCTTTCAGATAGCCCATGAATTTTCCACCCTGACAGTGCGCGATAATCTAAAGATGGTCGCGGCAAGCCAGTCGGGGGAAAAATTGCTGGAAGCCTGGTTTCGCCCGGGCAAGGTGCGCGCACAAGAAGAGGCACTTGGCGAGAAGGCCGAAGAGGTCATTAAATTTTTGCAGCTGGAAGCGGTGGCAGACGAGCTGGCAGGGCGCTTGTCCGGCGGCCAGAAAAAGCTGCTGGAGCTGGGGCGTACCATGATGGTCGATGCAAAAATCGTCTTTCTGGATGAGGTGGGCGCCGGGGTTAATCGCACGCTGCTCGGGCATATTGGCGATGCAATTTTGCGCCTGAATGAAGAAAAAAATTATACATTTTGCATGATCGAGCATGATATGGATTTTATCAGTCGCTTATGCAATCCGGTGATTGTGATGGCAGAGGGCAGTGTGCTGGCCACAGGTACAGCCAAAGAGATTCGCAAAAATGACGAGGTGATCGAAGCCTATCTGGGCACGGGATTGAAAAACCGGCCAAAGGGAGGCAAATAATGGCCTATCTGGCAGGCGAGAATATGACCGGCGGCTATGGCGATGCAGATATATTGCATGACTGCAGCATCAGCGTTGAAAAGGGCGAGATAGCGGTAGTGGTAGGGCCAAATGGCGCCGGCAAATCCACGGCTATGAAAGCGGTCTTTGGGATGCTGCCGCTGCGCCAGGGACAGGTCATGCTGGATGGTGAGGATATCACGGGTCTAAAACCGCAAGAGCGTGTCTTAAAAGGGATGGGGTTTGTGCCGCAAACACAGAATGTGTTTCCTGGCCTGAGCGTTCTGGAAAATCTGGAGATGGGCGCGTTTATCCGCAACGATGATATCCATCAGACATTAGAGCAAATTTTTCAGCTTTTCCCTATTCTGGCCGAAAAAGCCTTTCAGCCGGCCGGCGAGCTGTCAGGGGGACAGCGCCAGCAAGTAGCGGTTGGCCGCGCTTTGATGACCCGGCCAAAAATATTGATGCTGGATGAGCCGACCGCCGGTGTATCACCTATTGTGATGGATGAGCTGTTTGACCGTATCATAGAGGTGGCGCGTAGCGGCATTGCAATTTTGATGGTCGAACAAAATGCCAAACAGGCACTATCTATCGCCGATAAGGGCTTTGTGCTGGTACAGGGGCGAAATCGCTATACCGATACAGGGGCTGCCCTGTTGGCAGATAATGATGTGCGCAAGGCGTTTTTAGGGGGATAGTGAGGCAATGACAGATATCCTGAACGCTTTTGTACTATTGGCGAATTTTGTTGTCATTCCCGGCCTTGCCTATGGCAGCCAGCTGGCACTTGGCGCGCTGGGCGTCACCATGGTCTATTCGGTTTTGCGTTTTTCCAATTTTGCGCATGGCGAGTTGATGTCCTTTGGGGCAATGATTTGTGTCCTGATTACCTGGTGGTTGAATTCAGCGGGTATCGGTATTGCCCCTCTACCAACAGCGCTGTTGGCCTTGCCAGTGGCGATTATGCTGACCATTGGCCTTGCGCTGGTGACCGACAAGCTGGTTTTTGCCTATTACCGCGCGAAACGCGCAGAGACGGTTACCTATCTGATTGTATCGGTGGGGGTGATGTTTTTTACCGGCGGGCTTATCCGTTTTATCATTGGCCCGGATGACAGGGTGTTTGCAGATGGCGAGCGTTTTTGGCTGAAAGCCCGCACCTTTAAAGAGGTGACAGGTCTAAGTGAAGGGCTGGCGATCAAAGCCAGTCAGGGAATAACCATCGTTCTGGCAGTGAGTGTAGTGGCCGCACTGTTCTGGTTTTTAAACCGCACCAAAACCGGCAAATCCATGCGCGCCTATTCCGATAATGAAGATCTGGCCTTGCTTTCCGGGATTAATCCGGAACGGGTGGTGCTGATAACCTGGATAATTACCGGGGCGCTGGCGGCGCTGGCAGGCACGTTATACGGGCTGGATAAAAGCTATAAGCCCTTTACCTATCTCTCGCTGCTCTTGCCGATTTTTGCCTCGGCGATTGTGGGCGGGGTGGGCAGCCCTGTGGGCGCTATCGCAGGGGGCTATGTCATCGCCTTTTCAGAATTGCTGGTCACCTTTGCCTATAAAAAAGTGCTGAGCTATCTGACCTTTGAGAACTGGATACCCGAAGGATTGGTGCAGCTATTATCCACCGATTATAAAATTGCGGTCTCTTTTGTGATTTTATTAATTGTTTTATTGATTAAACCGACAGGGCTGTTTTCCGGCAAAACCATATAGCCAGCCATAGATGGAAATGAAGAAGATGAATATCCCTTCAGATGATGCCAAAAAAAGACAGGAACGCAATCTTACCCTATTTGGGGTATTGGCGGTGTTGTTTGTTTTTGTCGGGATGGCGCAAAGCTGGAATGTATCCCTGGCGATTTTAAATCTTTGCCTGATCTCTGCCATTATGACGCTGGGGGTAAATATCCAGTGGGGATATGCCGGTATTGTTAATTTTGGCGTGATGGGGTTTGCCGCGCTTGGCGGGCTGGCAGGGGTGCTGGTATCGATGCCGCCGGTATATGCTGGCTGGCAGGCAGGCGGGATAGAATTATTACTTGGCGGCCTTGTGATTATGCTGACCATTGTGCTGGCTATCTTTATTGCCAGCCGCACCAGACATTTAGGGCGCTGGCGGTTCTGGCTGATTGTCGGGGTTAGCCTGGGCGGCTATTTTTTGTTGCGGATGCTGGTTGACCCGGCGATTGCGGCGATTGAATCTATCAATCCGGCCAAGGCAGGGCATATTGGCGGGCTGGGCTTGCCTATTTTAGTATCCTGGGTTGTGGGCGGTATTTTTGCCGCAGGGGCAGCTTATGTCATTGGCAAGGCCTCGCTTGGTTTGCGCTCGGATTATCTGGCCATTGCCACTTTGGGCATTTCTGAAATTGTTGTTTATGTGCTGAAAAATGAAGATTGGCTGGCGCGGGGGGTCAAAAATGTCAATGGCCTGCCCCGCCCTGTCCCTTATGAGGTGGATTTGCAAGTCACGCCATGGGTGCTGGATATCGCAGCAAGGCTGGGAACAGATGTCGCAGAATTATCCTCTATCATCGTCAAGCTGTGCTATGCGGCCCTGTTTATCGCTGTATTGGCGATATTATTCTGGCTGTTTGAAACCGCCTTGCGCTCTCCATGGGGGCGGATGATGCGTGCTATCCGCGATAATGAAGTGGCGGCAAATGCGATGGGCAAGCACGTCACAGCCAAGCATTTACAGGTATTTGTTCTCGGCTCTGCGGTTATCGGGGTGGCCGGGGCAATGCTGACTACACTGGACGGGCAATTTACCCCGGCTTCCTATCTGCCGCTTCGCTTTACTTTTTTGATTTGGATCATGGTGATTGTGGGCGGGTCTGGCAATAATTTTGGCTCTGTGCTGGGCGGCTTTGTTATCTGGTTTTTCTGGGTAGAGAGCGAGCCGCTTGGCCTGTGGCTGATGGATGTCATCACCCTGCCTCTGGATGCGGGCAATCCGCTGAAAACACATTTACTGGAATCAGCGGCGCATATGCGGCTGATGACGATGGGGTTATTAATGTTATTGATGCTGCGCTTTGCCCCCGAAGGGCTTATCCCGGAAATAAAAAGATAACCCTGCTATCACGAAAAAAGGAGATAGATGATGGCCAATGCGAATAGAGATAAATCGGTTGGGTTTATTGGTCTGGGCAATGTCGGGGCAAAACTGGCGGGATCGCTTTTGCGAAACGGGGCAGATTTAACGGTGCGCGATCTGGATAAAGAGGCGGCCGCCCCATTGCTGGCTGCCGGGGCAAAATGGGCAGATTCAGCTGCTGAAATGGCGGCAAATTGTGATATCCTTATTACCTGTTTGCCCTCGCCCGTGATAAGCGCACAGGTTTTAGAGGCCGAAGACGGGCTGCTGGCAGGATGGGCACCTGGTAAAATCTGGGCAGAGATGAGCACCACCGATGAAACCGAGATCCACCGTCTGGGCGCAAAAATTATCGCAATGGGCGGGCGGGTAGCTGATTGTCCTGTTTCGGGGGGATGTCATCGTGCGGCAACCGGTAATATTTCTATTTTTGCCGGCTGTGCGCGCGATGTATTTGACGATATGCTGCCCTATTTAACCAAAATGGGCAGGCGCATTTTACATACAGGGCCCCTGGGTTCGGCGACTGTTTTGAAAGTGGTTACAAATTATCTGGCGACTGCCAATCTGGTATCGGTAGCAGAGGCATTATCGACTTGTGCGGCCGCTGGCATGGATTTGCGCACCAGCTATGAAGCGATTGCCATTTCCAGCGGGACAAGTTTTGTGCATGAAACCGAAGGTCAGGTGATTTTAAATGGCAGCCGCGATATTAATTTCACGATGGATTTGGTGCTAAAGGATATCAGCCTGTTTCAGGATGTTGCGGTGCGTGCCGGTCTAGCGCTGGAGCTCGCCCCCTTGCTGATAGATATTTTCAAGGACGGGATTGAAAAATATGGCAGCCGTGAATTTTCCCCCAACATTATCCGCCGTCTGGAAGAGGCACATAATCTGGATGTAACCGCGCCCGGATTTCCTGCCGAAATGAGCGATGATGAGCCTGAAGCGCCAGGCTATGAGGTAGTATTATAAAAACGGCGGATAGTTTCATACCCGTTTTCGCACTCAAAAGTTAACCATGTTAGTATGAAGTTGTTAAGCTAAAGGTCACGTGCAATCCCTGGCCTTATTTTAACATACTGAACCTGGCCAGACGGGCAGGGATATACCGCTCCGGCTGGTACTAACTTTTGGGTGAAAATGAATATGATCGCGCTATTTGCTGTGAAAAATCTGCCGCCTGCCCGGCCGATAGGCTATGGCCTGTTTGCCCTGATGCTGTTTGTTTTTGCCAGCGTGCCAGCAAAAGCAGATGAAGTGCCGGTTCATATCGCGGCTAAATTGCAAGCCGCCCTCAGCCAGTTTATTTCAGATGCCAGTGCCGAAGATGGCAGCTTTACCTATCTTGATCGTCAAACAGCCAGGCGTCAAATGCTCTATCCTGCCAGCAAGCATCCCGCGATTATTCCCTTTGGGACAGATTATTATCTATGTGTGACGATGCTGGATGCACAAGGCAACAAGATAGATGTCGATTTCCTGTTGCGGCCAAAGGGCAGCACGAGCCGGCAAAATTTTATGGTAGTAGAGACATTTATTGATGAAAGAGAGTTGTTGAACAAAGCACTGGAAAGAAACTAGACAGATGCGCAAACCTAGCGAAAGACGCGGCCTGATTGCCAGCTTTCTGGTTGTTTATCTGGTAATTATTTTATTACTGGCCGGGCTGGTAACAGCCGGATTTCATCTTTATCGCAATCAGGTATCGCGCTCGGAAGCAGGGTTGCAAGCTGCGGTGGCCGCCGTCGAAATAGGCCCGTTACTGGTCAGCGCCTTCCAGCAACAGGACAGGCAAACTACCAGACGGTTGATGCGCAGTTTTTTTGCCTTTCCAGCGGTGCGATGTGTGCATTTTCTGGATGCCGGGGAAAAACAGTTAAGCTGGCCGGAAAAAGGCTGTCCATCGCAGATGTCTGCAGAAACAACCAGCGTTTCCCTGGCGATTGAGGATAGCGAATTTGCATTGGAATTTGCTATCGACCATGCCTATGACAAGGAACAGAACTGGATATCGACAAAGGCCTTTGCGGTTCTTTCTGTGCTGGTCATTTTACTGGTTGCCGCAACCTTTACCTTTTTACTGATAAAGGTAATTTTGCGCCCTCTGATGCGCTTGCAACACGCGATGCTGACCTCGACGCCCGATAACCCTGTTTTTGCCGAGGATCTGGATGGCCATCAGCTGGGCGGGGCCGGGCTTATCTATAATCAGATGGCAGAAGAGGCGCGCAGCTATTATGGGGATATGAAAGAAACCCAGATACAATTGCGCGAAAGCCAGGCACGTTTTCGTGATATGGCCGAGATTTCAACCGACTGGTTTTACGAGCTGGATAGGGATTTTAATCTGGTCTATCTTTCCGAGCAATTTTACCAGCTGACCGGGCTGGAAGAAAATGAGGTTATCGGCCAGCCTATCGCCCAATTGGCCGCTGATCAGGATGACCAGATAAAATGGGATAATCACAACGCGCTATTATCCGGCCATAAAGAGTTTCGCCAATTCGAATTTCGTATTCATACCGGCCATGGCGGCGATTGTTTTGCCAGTATCAGCGGCAAGCCGGTATTTGACGCAGATCAGAAATTTCAGGGCTATCGCGGAACCGGGCGCGATGTCACCTTGCTGCGTCAAAATCAGGAAGCGCTGGCAGACGCCAATCAGAATTTTGGCGATTCGGTTGCCTATGCCAGCCATTTTCAGCATCGCCTGTTGGCCAATGAGCAGGATTTGATGCCGGATTTTGGCGAGGTGCGTTTTATCTGGCAACCACGCGATCTGGTAGGTGGCGATTTTCTGAGCCATTTTCGCATGGGCGATATGCCCTATATCCTGTTTTATGATTGCACCGGACATGGTGTGCCGGGCGGGTTTATGGTGATGCTGGTATCTGCGGCCATAGACCGTATTCGTATGCAGGCACGCCAGCCAAAAAACTGTGCGGAAATGCTGCAGGCCATGCATGATGAAATTTGTGCCTCTCTGGAAATCACCCCTGACCATAGCGCAACAGATGGGCTGGATTGTGCCGTTATTCGCCTGGATAAAGATAAACAGATGCTGGAATATGCCGGCGCAAATATTGATTTGCTGGCCATCTCGGATATGGGGGAGGTGATAAAATATCCTGCCCGTCGCCATGCGCTGGGTTATCGCTATCTGGATGAACCACTTCAGGCAGAACGCCATCATATCCCGATTGATGGCAAATGTTTTCTGCTGGCAACCGATGGTATCGTCAGCCAGATAGGCGGCAGATCAAGGCGGGTTATGGGCAGCCGGCATTTTCAGGCCTTGCTGGCGGAGGCAAAAACAGCCGATCCCCGCAAATTGGCCAATAGTTTGATGCGCGGGCTTCGGGTTTGGCAAGGCGGTGAGGAACGCCGCGATGATGTGATGATACTGGCTTTTCGCCCGCCTTCTTCGCACTAGGCCGGCCGTTTAATCCTCTTCGCTAATGGCAAAGGACGCACATAGCGCAAAGGTGTCCGAACGGGTGCGAACATTAAATTGTGTCAACAAGGCAGAGCTGCGGTCAATAATACCGCGCACCCAATGCATGGTATCTTTATCCGGATAGAACCATATTTCGGTAAGATGCAAATCATGGCTTTCAGATTGATAGAGGCGGAAATCGACATCCACCGCGCTCAGGCGGACTTCCAAACGCGAGACAGAATCGATAAAGGCCTGTTTATCCTGACCTGATTCAAATTGCCGCTCATAAAGCCGCATGATTTTTTGCTTTTCGATATCTGCCATCTTCTCCGCCCACGCTTGTCCTGTTTTGCCACAAATATTCCGGGGCGTTTAAAGCAATGCTTCTTCTTCTATCTCGGTTATGGTCAGGAACAGGCTGGGGGCTTGTTCTGCGATGTCTTGTGCAAATTCCCGCCCGATATCATCATCCACATAAACTTTCCAGATAAGCGAAATAACACATCCCCTTTGGGCATATTTATCCAGCGTCCGCAGGATATTCAACAGTGTGTGCGCAGAGCCTGAATTGAAATAGCGCAAGGCAATTTCCACCTCCAAACTCTCTGGCTCATGGGTGAAATATTCTCTCAAGGCGTTTTCAAGCTGAACATAAAAAGCGGTCACATTTTCAGGATAGGATTCGCCTGTTATCCATAATTTTTTATCCGCCGGTTGCAAGGTTATCTCTGGTGAACGACTAGAGGCTCTCAGAATAAAGGGCTGCATTTTTTCTATCCTTTTTTCAGGGGAATGAGGGGGGGTGTCATAAAATTCTGCCTCTAGAACCAGCCGGTAATAATCATCATCTATCGGGTCGAGGGTAAAAGAGAACTGCCCATCTACCCGCCTTGCCATATCCAGCAAGCCAAGCCCGGTTCGGCGCCTGGCGATAGCTGAGATGGGGGCAAGGCTGGCCAGCTGGGCACGGTAACGGGCGGCCAGCTCTTTCCTGTCCAGAGCGCAAAGCCCTGCAAGCCTGCCCCGAAGCGCGGCTTCATCCGATCGGCAGACGATATTTATCGCCTGCAAACGCAGATAGTTTTCTGTGCTATCATCGCCAGATAGCCTGCCAGATAGTGTAATACAGCCAAAGCCATCCTCGCTATCGCTATCAGGTAATTTCAGGCCGTATGCCTCAATATTCTGATACAGCTCGATAAAAACAGCATGGAGGTTAAACTGAAATTTTGCCGGAAAATCACCCAAACGGTCGCGCAGCTCATGCACGGCCTTGGTCAGGCCGGCAGCAGAAAAGCCGCCACAAAGCGTAAATCGACTATCCGGCCCATCTTGCAGGACAGGCTGGATATGCTGGCGATAAAATTCGTTTTTATGCCACGTAACGGCAGCGGCCGGAGACGGGCTGTTTTTCTTATTAGAGGACATGAGGCACATTCTGCCTCAATTAAAGATTTTCCAAGTAATATTTTTTTACTTTTTTTACCCGTTTTAACCGGATCAGCGATAATTTAGTGTTGTTGCCCCCGACTTACCTTTGTTGCCCCCGACTTACCTTTGTTGCCAGGGCAATTGATGATATTTCCATCCATTTTTCTGGCTGCGGTGATTATCGCTATCCAAATCGCCTTCAAATCCCTCTGTGACATTACAGACCTGTGCATAGCCATTTTCAATCAGCGCCATACAGGCAGCCGCAGAGCGCGCCCCGGAACGGCAAATCACAAAGACAGAGCTATCGGTGCCGATTTTTTCACGGCATTGTGCCAGAAAATCGGGGTTTGGCTGGCCAGTGCCATCTACCCATTCGATCAGCACCAGCTCGCCCGCTGTTTGGCGGATATCCGGGATGCCAACATAGACCCATTCTGAACGGGTGCGGCAATCAATAAGAACGCTGTTTTCATTTTCCAAGAGGGCGCGATACACGTCTTTTGGCGGCAATTCACTAAACATCTTTGCTCCTGACTGTGAATATGAGATGCTTTTTTGAACAATTTTGATGGATATAGATTGCCATATTTCTGAACAAACGGAAAGTCAGGAGAGGCCTGTTATGTTTAAAGCACTGATATTAGAGCAGGATGATACAGGAAAAACCATTTCCCGAATAAGCGAGATAGAAGAAGATTTTCTGGACACGCAAGGCGAGGTTCTGGTGCGCGTGGAATATGCCGGTGTAAATTACAAGGACGGGCTTTGCATCAATGGACTGGGCAGGCTTATCCGCGATTTTCCGCGTATTCCGGGGGTAGAATTTGCCGGCGAAGTAATCGAAAGCCGCGATGACCGCTATCAGCCAGGCGATAAGGTTGTCGCTACGGGCTGGCGCGTGGGCGAGGTCAGCCATGGCGGCTATGCCCAGCGGGCGCGTATCAAAGCCGACCATCTGGTACCATTGCCGCAGGGCATGACAACCCGTCAGGCGATGATTTTGGGCACACCCGGTATTACAGCCATGTTTGCGCTGATGAGCCTGGAGGCGCATGGGCTGGCACCAGATAGCACAAGCTACCATAGCGTCCTGGTAACAGGGGCGGCAGGCGGGGTGGGCTCGGTATCTGTTGCGCTGCTCTCTGCCCTTGGTTACCGCGTGGCGGCGGTCACTGGCCGGATGGAAAGTGCAGGCAATTTTTTACGCGAACTGGGCGCAGATAGCCTGATTGCCCGTGCCGAGCTGGCAGAGACCACCTCCCGGCCACTGGAAAGCGAGCGCTGGGCAGCCTGTATCGATAATGTTGGCGGGTCTATGCTGGCACGGATATTAGGCCAGCTTTCCTATGGCGGCTCGGTGGCGGCTATCGGCAATGCAGGCGGTATTGATTTGCCCGCAAATATATTGCCCTTCTTGTTGCGCGGTATCAATGTGCTGGGAATTGATTCTGTCTTTCAGCCCTATAATCGCAGGGTTACCGCCTGGCAGCGGCTGGCTGATCAATTTCCAATGGAAAAACTCGAGGTAATTGTTAGCGAGATCAACCTGGAGTCGGTTGAGCCAATCAGTAAAGCGATATTGAAAGGAGAGGTACAGGGGCGTTGCCTTGTCGTTCTGTAAAAAGAGCAAAAGGACAAGGTTTAACGGATAAGGATAGATTGCCCCTGAAATAAAAACCTTAAGAGAAAAACCTTAAGATTGGGGCAAAAAAAATGACCGCTATTCAGGATGTGGAATTTGCTGGCCGTGAAGGGCAGACACTAGCCGGTAAATTACATTTGCCCAGAGGCAGCTATCGCGGGGCGGCCATTTTTGCCCATTGTTTTACCTGTTCCAAAGAAACATTGGCAGCTAGCCGTATAGCGGCCGGGCTGGCAGCGGCAGGGGTAGCGGTATTGCGGTTTGATTTTACCGGGCTTGGCCAGTCACAAGGGGCTTTTTCCCAAACCAGCTTTGCCACCAATCTGGATGATTTAATATCTGCTGCCAGCTTTATGGAAAGCCGGAAATTTGGGGCATATTCCCTTGCCCCGCAATTATTGATAGGCCATTCGCTAGGCGGGGCAGCGGTATTGGCAGCCGCCCCGGATATTGCCAGTGTTCGGGCAGTGGCCACTATTGGCGCGCCTTCTTTTGCCGGTCATGTCCTGCATTTATTCCAGGAGGCAACCGCGCAGATAGAAAAGGAAGGTCAGGCAGAGGTGCATATTGGCGGACGTCCCTTTACCGTCGGGGCAGAAATGGTGCGCGATCTGAAATCCCGTATGACAGCAGAACATATTAGCGGCTTGCGTTGCGATCTGCTGGTCTTGCATAGCCCGATAGACAGCATTGTCGGCATTGATAATGCAGCAGAAATATTTACCCATGCCAAACATCCCAAATCCTTTGTCTCGCTGGATACGGCCAATCACCTTCTTACCCGTGCCGAAGATGCCGCTTTTGCTGCCAGTGTTATTGCCAGTTGGGCACAAAGATGCCTGCCAGAGGTAAAAAAACTGAGCAAGGCAAAAGAGGGCGAGGTACAGGTAAGTGCCAGCCCGGATGGGGATTTTGCCCATGATATTGCGGCTGGCAGCTATCTGATGCGCGCCGATGAGCCTGAAAGCGTGCCAGGCGGTCTGGATACAGGCCCGCCGCCCTATGATTTTCTGCTGGCAGGGCTCGGGGCCTGTACCGCCATGACACTTCGGCTTTATGCCCGCCAGAAAGGCTGGCCTCTGGAAGATGTGGATGTGCAATTGCGCCATAAAAAAGACTATCTGCAAGATAATCAGGAAGCCGGAAAGCTGGATTTTATTGACCGCACCATCACCCTCACAGGCCCGCTGGATGCAGAAATGCGCACCCGCCTGTTGCAAATAGCCGATAAATGCCCGGTACATAAATCGCTGGAAAATGGCATCCGTATTACCACCAGCCTCGGCTAGGGTTGCCTTATTTTGGGGCTAAATTGCTCCTTTCACGACATTTTTAAAAAGGCCTGTCGATTTTGGAACTTGCAAGGGGCAAAAAATATGTGACGCTATTATCAGATTGGCGAAAGGCTGTCTGGCAAGGCATGACAGATATATCCGGCGGATAAAATTAAAATTAACGAGAGCAGGAGAGTATGGTCATGAATTCTTTTGTTGTTGGTTCTAACCGAAAAATTGATCCCTCACGGCGGGCGCATTTGCGAAGGGATGGCACACCGGCAGATAATGACCGGGTGGAAATTGGCCCGACTGGCCTTGCTTTTTCAGAATGGCAGGAAGCTGGCCTGACCCCGCCTGACCTGCCCAGCCTTCGCGAATATCGATTGGCGCGCTTACAAGAACAGATAATCGCCCATGATTGTGCCGGTCTGTTATTATGCTTTTTCAGAATGGCAGGAAGCTGGCCTGACCCCGCCTGACCTGCCCAGCCTTCGCGAATATCGATTGGCGCGCTTACAAGAACAGATAATCGCCCATGATTGTGCCGGCCTGTTATTATTTGATCCGCTGAATATCCGCTATGCCACCGATAGCACGAATATGCAGCTCTGGATCGCCCATAATGCGGCGCGTGCCTGTTTTGTCCCGCCTTCTGGAAAGGTCATTTTATTTGATTTTCATTCCTGTGCGCATTTATCTGCCCATCTGCCTCTGGTGGGGGAAGTACGAAGCGGGGCTTCTTTTTTCTATTTTGAAACTGGCAACCGAACAGATGAACATGCCGCTGCCTTTACAGAACAAATTCTGGCATTAATGAAGAAATATGGCGGCCGAAACAACCGCCTGGCAGTCGATAAAATTGAAAATGCCGGCTATGCCGCCCTATTGGCAAAGGGGGTAGAGATACTGGATGGACAGGATTTAAGCGAACATGCCCGTTCTATAAAAAATGAAAATGAACTTAACGCCATGCGCTGTGCTATCCATGCTTGCGAACAAGCCGTAGCAGAAATGCGCGCGGCTGTGCGGCCAGGCGTGAGCGAAAATGATGTATGGGCAGCCTTGCATGCGGGCAGTATAAGGCGGGGCGGGGAATGGATTGAAACCCGTATCCTGTCATCAGGGCCGCGTACTAACCCGTGGTTTCAGGAATGTGGCCCGCGTATTATGGCGGCCGGGGATATGCTGGCCTTTGATACAGATCTGGTTTCTACCTATGGCTATTGCTGTGATATCTCGCGCTCCTGGATAGTCGGTGATGTGCCGCCAACCGATACCCAAAAAACCCTGTATCAAATTGCCTATGAACATGTGATGACCAATATCGGGATGCTACAGCCTGGTATGCGCTTTGATGAGGCAACTAAAAAAGCCCATCGCCTGCCAGAGGCTTACCGGCCATTGCGCTATGGGGTGTTGGCCCATGGCATCGGTCTATGTGATGAATATCCCTGTATCCGCTATCCAGAAGATGTTGAAAAACATGGATATGACGGGACATTGGAAGTCGGCATGACCTTATGTGTCGAAGCCTATATCGGGGCAGAAGGGGGTACAGAAGGGGTCAAGCTGGAAGAACAGGTGGTGATCACAGAAAAAGGGGCAGAAATCCTGTCGCGCTATCCTTTTGAAGAGGCGATGCTGTCTTAAAAAAAGGAATTACCCTGCTTTTTGCACAAAGCCGATATGCGGCAGATTGCGCCCTTGCTGGGCATAATCAATGCCATAGCCAATTACAAATTCATCTGGAATATCAAAGCCGGTCCAGCGAATATCGACCTCTACCTCGCGGCGGGATGGTTTATTAAGCAAGGTACAGACAGACAGGCTGGACGGCCCTCTGGTCTGCATAATCTTCAGGACTTGTGACAAGGTATGGCCGGTATCAATGATATCTTCTACCACCAGCACATCGCGGTTGCGAATATTGGTTTCCAGATCTTTTAAAATGGTCACCTGGCGCGAGGATTCGGTGCTGTCGCCATAGCTGGATACGGTCATAAAATCCACCTCGACTGGCAAATTCAAACGGCGTACCAGATCTGCGATAAAAATAAAAGAGCCGCGCAATAGCCCAACCACAACCAACTGTTCGGTATCGGAATAGCTGGTGGTTATCTGTTTGGCAAGCTGGTTTACCCGGGCGGTTATCTCTGTCTCGGAAATCAGAATTTCGACATGATCATCACCGGTAAGAACAGACATCTTTCACCCTCCTGCCCCTTTTTTAAGGGGGTTTTATCCTCTTGCCCACGCACAAAATACAGATCGCAGTCAGCATAACATGGCCAGCTATAACGAACAGTAAAAAATCAACATTGATGCCAAACTGTTTAGGGCTATTAGCTGCAAAGCACTGGCAGATGCAAAGCACTGGACTTATACCGGCAACCCGACCTATTCTAGCTACAGTTTTTTTATAAAAATTAACGTCTTTGACATTTTATGGAGAGTAAGTGTGGCAAAAGCAGCATTTTTGGGGCTGGGCGTAATGGGCTATCCGATGGCCGGACATTTGGCGGCCGCAGGGCATGAAGTCGTGGTTTATAACCGGACAGCCGAGAAAGCAAAAAAATGGACAGCCCAGCATGGCGGCAGCCATGCTGCCACCCCGGCAGAAGCGGCAAAGGGTGCGGAATTTGTTTTTGCCTGTGTGGGCGATGATGCCGATATTCGGGCGGTGACAACAGGGACAGATGGTGCCTTTGCTACCATGGCCGATAAGGCGGTCTTTATTGATAACACCACCGCGTCTGCAGATGTGGCACGCGAATTATATCAGGCAGCCCGCGATAAGGGACTGAATTTTATCGATGCTCCTGTTTCCGGCGGCCAGGCCGGGGCAGAAAATGGTAAATTAACTGTGATGTGTGGCGGTGATGCCGACGCATTTGGCCGGGCAGAGCCGCTTATGTCCTGTTATGGGGCAAAGGTTACCCATATGGGCGATGCCGGGGCTGGCCAGTTAACCAAGATGGTCAACCAGATTTGTATTGCCGGTTTGGTACAAGGCCTGTCCGAAGCCCTGGCCTTTGGCCAGAATGCAGGTCTGGATATGGATAAGGTGCTGGGTGTGGTTTCTGGCGGGGCGGCACAATCCTGGCAGATGGAAAATCGCGGCACAACCATGGTACGCGATGAGTTTGATTTCGGCTTTGCTGTGGACTGGATGCGCAAGGATTTACGTATTTGTATGGCAGAGGCTGCCCAAAATGGCTCAGAGCTGCCGGTTACCGCTCTGGTCGCACAATTTTATGCCGCCCTCTCGCATCAGGGCTTTGGCCGGAATGA
>Ga0209654_1001731_pt1 | contig 16473 bp, 20 predicted proteins | sample SaaInl1SG_22_DNA_FD_184646 | JGI IMG/M metagenome (GOLD analysis project Ga0209654, IMG submission 184646) | Marine microbial communities from expanding oxygen minimum zones in the Saanich Inlet - ESP_161SG_22_DNA (SPAdes) (version 2) | ecosystem: Environmental > Aquatic > Marine > Intertidal... | reverse complement strand
TTATTCCTTGAAATCAAAGGCCCAATGTTCGATGACAAAATGACCAAGCTTGCACTCAATGAATGGGTGACCGAGATGGGAGACAGGCCCCTTAGCCAATATAAGCGCATCCATGCTCAAGAGTTTGTGAATTCCTTTGCAGCACGAGGGAAATCATCAGGAACAGCGAAACGACGCCTTGGTGCACTGAAAGCTGCAATGCGCAAGGTCGCTGTCATGCACGAACTCGATATCAAGCCACTCTTCGATGGTGTCGAGTTAGAAGTTGTGACTCAACAGCGCTACCAACTCACTAAAGACGATGAGGACAAAACGCTGTCCTATGTCGGTGATCGGAATGAGATCAGCATTCTATGCTTAGTGCTCTATCGCACAGGCTGTCGATTAGCCGAAGTAGCTGGGCTTCAATGGAAAGATGTTTATCTCGATAAAGAGATTCCATACATCGAAATCCGAGAACGGGAGAATCGATCAATTAAAACCAAAGCATCTTCTCGAGTAATTCCATTGGTGGGTGAAGCGCTAGATGGAATGGAGCTTTTAAAATCCATGGGCCTGTCTCAGAAATATTGCTTCCCCAGATACACCAAAAATGACCAAACGAATGCGGACTTAGCTGCAGCAGCGATCAAAAAACGGATGTCTTTTGGATCTCACAGTTATCGACACTTACTCACTACCCGTATGCATGAGCATCAAATCCCAGAAGGAACTCAACGAGCTATCTTAGGACATACATCTGCTGGCTCAGGAGCATTTGATGGATATGGAACTCGAGAGATGTTGGTCGCTAAACAGCGAGCTCTCACTCTGGTTATGAATGAATTATGAGCACTTATCTCAAAGGACAACGTTTTGACTGGTATCCAACACCAACAGAAGGACCAGTTTTTGAATATGCACTCTCACTAGCATCTGACTATTTGTCCAACACGCACTCCAATGCTTCTCGAGGAGTTAGCAAGTCCAAACGTAAAGACAAAATCGAAGCCATATGCATCCAGATTATCTCAGCACTATATAGCTCACTAAACGCTCTAGGAGAAACAGAAGACGACTGCAATTGGATTGCTATTCCTAGAGATAGAAGTGCCTACAAAACCAAGCAGGATAGCTCTGAGAAGGTGCTTGGATCCCATTCATACACTGTATCAATAGTTGACTGGTTGCTAAGCCAGAACATGCTTGAAGAGCAGATGGGAAATGAGTTCAAAGGCTATTCAAGATACAGAGCTTCTGGAGATCTCAAAGCCTATCTCGAAGGCTTAGGCTTGATCTGGATGCCAGTGAAATCGATTGCTCGAGAACAACTCATCATTGTTAGAGATAAAGATCCAAAGACCAAAGACAGTTTCAGAGTTCCACTGCTTTCTGGTGACAAGATTGAAGAAGAACTGGATCAACTAGAGACCATCAATGCATGTCTCAGAAGACACTGCTTCTCTCTCAATCTGAGTAATGACAATCTGAGACAGCTAGTAACTACAGACAATGATGATGAGTTAAATAGTCAATCAACTGATATCAATTTCTACCAAACCCAAATAGTCAGGATCTATGCTCGAGGACAAACCAATAAAGGTGGAAGGTTCTATCGAGGATGGTGGCAGCATGTCCCATCAGATGTCAGAAGACACATATTAATAGATGGTAATAAGACAATAGAGATTGATTACTCTGGGATGTCCATGAGACTTCTCTATGCATCTGAGGGAGTCGAATTAGATCTTGATGCTGATGTCTATAACTTAGGTTTTGATGATTGGATGGGAGACAAGGATCCAAGAAGACCCATCATAAAGACATACGTTAATGCTGTATTCAATGATGAGAATGAAACCTACAGAGTTTCTCCAAAGGACTTACAGCTCTTGGGTGTTAGCAATCAACAAGAGCTAAGAGACAAGCTATACACGGCACATGACAGAGTGAATCTTAGAGACAGAGTAACCAGTGGTTGGGGATTAGAGTCTCAGTACCTTGATTCTGAGATAGCACTACAGCTCATGTATCAATTTGCTATTCATGATGACCCATTACTTCCAGTTCATGACAGCTTCATCACTAAGAAAGGTAATGAGTTGCACTTACGACAATTGATGTTAGACACCTTTGAGAGAGTGGCTAAAGGAAAGACCAGAGTGGATGTCACTACTTCTCTTCCTAACGAAGGATTTAGAGAGAAAGATAGTAGTAAAGATTATTCAAAGATCTATGTGGGACAAGAGATATTAGATAAGTACATTACTAATAAAAATCCTTTAGGTGAGTACTCTTTAATGAATAGGTACTTAGAGTCATGGAAGAAGAATTACTCTTACTAAGTAGATTAATAAGGTACCTATAGTAAGTACTATTAATAGTAATTATTCAGTATCTCGCTATGGTCTCTCCTAGTTGTTCTCTTCAATACCCAGACAAAGTCGATGAGCAACAAGAGCTCTACGATTTCGTTATAGCCTAAGAATATGGCACTATCGAATCTCACCATTCCTGATTCTTCAGAGCGGATTTTTATGTTCTACATCAAGATCAAAAATTTTAAGGCTTACCAAGAATCCGATTGGATAAAGCTTGCGCCAGTAACGCTCATATACGGAGTAAATTCTTCTGGCAAAAGTGCAATAGTTCAATCGTGCCGAATAATCTCAAGTTTGCTGGGAGCGATCAGAAGATCAACAGCTGTATTCGATTCTCGTCGCTCCAGTATGCGCAAATCCCATAACTCAGGGTTTAAGAGGTCTCCGCTCACAATTCCATTGAGCGGACCTGATGAGACAGGTCAAATTTTCGACTTCGGAGACTATCAACAAGTTGTTTTCGGTCAAGACAGTAAAAAAGCGATGGCTTTTGCAATTAGGTATTCCCCTAATAAAGACCTAGATCAAGCAATCCGACCCACCGATTTTCGTATCCCCGCTCACATATTTGAACACAAGCTTGAAGCCACCCTCGGTCAAGTTCCGCATGATCCTATATCCGCAAAGATCAATCGATTAACATTCGGTTTCAAATCAGCACCATTGGGCCCATTTCTCTGGCGCTCTATCTTTGAAGAAGAGCATCCGAATCATTTAGATGAAATTGAACATCGCTACGAGGAAAATGCCTGGAAGAAAATCAAAGAATTGATCCCTAAAGGCATAGACAAAATTACGTTACCCTTGGTTGAAGTAGATTTAGAAGCCGTCGATTCTGAAGAATTCGATATCCCTAGACATCGCGGTCGAACAGAAACTCAAGTGTTTGAAATCGCCGAAGCGTCGATAACATCCATTCAAAAAACTCTAGAACCTTTTATTAAAGAATTTTTTCCAGACAAAATTAGTTGGTTCAAACCAAACAACCGTTTTTTCATTTCATTCTCTGCCGGATATGGCATTTATTGTGTCGATAAGAGAAATAATGAGCAAATCGAAAAACGATCGGACAATCTTTGGTCTGACTTTCCTGAGGAGCTAGAGATCGAAGATGACCACCCGTCTCAACCGAGAAAGAATCGGAAAATAAAGCTACGTACAGTCATCAGTCCTCAAGACCACATGTGGCAGGACCCTGAAGACGCGCCTTTAGAAGAAGCATATGACGAAGGCTTCATAATCGCCCAATTAATAAGAAGCCTTTGCCTCCAATCAATACGTTTATACGATGCAAAATTCGGTACGACCAACCATATTCCTGGATTTAGGGGTCAACCCGCACGCTATGAAGGTGCACTCGATAACCGAAATAGCCCTTTATCTGCATCACTGGCTTTTCTGGCAGAAGATCGAGGAGCCCTTGACCTTGTTTTGCATGACCTAAAGACACTCGGCATATCTATCGCTGCGAATCCTCAGTCGGCGAGGTTTGCTGGCGCCCGTCTCGACTCTTTCGATTTTAAGCCCGGTGGCAAGGATGAGATCATCCTGACCCTAGTAGATATGGGATTCGGAATCAGTCAGATTATCCCAATTCTCGCGGCTATTCGTCAGAGTACTAGCAAAGGCAGAACCAGGTTAAGTCACATATTAGTTGAGGAGCCTGAAGCTCATTTACACCCGTCACTTCAAGGTAATTTGATGGAACATTTTGCTATGAACAGCAGGTCTCGTGTTCCAGAAGCGTTTGAGGAATTGGAAAAAGAAGATCCCCCCTCTGCATTACTTGAAAGGCATGATTTTGTGATTGAGACGCACTCAGAAAACCTAGTAACGAGGCTTCAGAAACTGATCAACCAAGGTAAAGTAAACAATCAACACGTGTCAGTGGTTTTCTGCAGCCAAATTGATGGCTCGGCTCGCATAGACGAAATCGAGATCGGAGCCGATGGGCGATTGCTGGATCCTTGGCCCAATGATTTTGTCGAATCCCGGTTTGATGCATTCAAGGGGTGAGTGTTGTGAATACCGCACGACTCGACCCTGAAATAGCTAAAGATAATTGGGATGAAGATTCTCTTTCGCAGCTTGCATATTACTTGGTAGCAATGGAGCTGAGCCTAGCAGCTGTGGAAGTTGACTCTTCAAATGATTTAATCCAATTTCTTGAAGCTCTTCCTGTATCAAATATCTTAAAAAAATGGCTTGAGACAGACGAGATTAAAATAGTCAAGATAACTAGTGGCATGGCTCATTTTGATTCTCTTCGCGCAAAAAAGTTTGGTGAATTTTTTAGTTTCCAACCCAGTTTAATCGCTACTACACAAAAAAATTTAAGGCATCTAACAGAAGCAGGTTTAGTAGGGTTTGAGGTAATAAATAGTTCATTAGGGAAGTTCAAGACCCCTCGACAAGAAACTTTCGTTGGCGTAGGTCAAGCGTGCTTAAAAGCCCAGATTTCACCAATATCGAGTTGTTGGCGCATACCCTTTCTAGTCCAAAAAGACTTGGAAACAGCCAAACAAGTGGTTGAAATCGTAAGAGCGTTCGCACGAGTAAATGGAAAAATAAAAATTTACGATAAACTTCTTCTTATGTGTTTTTTGCGACGAGGACTTAATGGGGGTCAACGGCCACACCAAGCGGGACTTCTAGATGGCAAAGATTTGCTGGAGCAAATCCTTAAGCATTATCCAGGAAAAAATATTCATATTTACACGGAATTCAAAAGAAGGGACGGTAGGATCGAATACAAGGACTCCGATAAAGATCAGGCAGTTGCTGATATCCATCAGCTACTGAAGCAGTTTGGTCATCCTGCCTCCAGCCTAGTGTTGCTTCGCAAACGTAAAGGTGTAAGTAATCCTATCGATAAATCACATCTATGGGGTAGTAAGTTTTCGCTTAACTGGCAGCATTTTGCAGTGTCCTTCGAAGAGCAAACTACTACCGACATAACAGCAGTTCCAAATGACGAGCACGAGACTAGATTAGATAAACATCGCATGGAACTGGTTAAGAAAAGGTTACCTAATGATGTTTGGTAGACCATGAAATGAAACTGATTTCATGGTTTGGTAACTTTGATGTAAGTGGCTGGGACGCCAGAGAATGTTCGGTAGCTTCAATTCTTTACTCTGCTGACTTCCACGTTGAGTCCGCAGAGATCATTCTAGACACTCGAATGTGGAGTTCGTTCGATTTTGATGTCACGCCAGATGAATTTTCTTCGAAGGTCAAAGCGGATTTTCCGTTTGTTACAATTAACATTGTTGAAACCACCAATCCTGCTGATTATGCAGAGATTTACGTTCATGCCACCCAAGTCTTTGAACGAGCGTTGTCAGAGCTAGGCAACGACGAGAAACTATTAGTCAATTTGTCGTCTGGAACACCATCGATGCACGCTATTTGGGTGCTCTTGGCTTCCACTGTTGATGATTCCCAAACAGACTTGCTAACTGTTGATCGCTCAGGGAAAGTCTCTAAAGTTAATCCTGCAGGTCTTTTCAGTATTCATGCTGATATCATTCCGAAAGCGACGAACCGAATTAGCAGATCGTTAGCAGCTAACGCTCCGACGCCCATTCCAACAGCGCTTTCAGATCTCATGTACGGAAAGGAGCCGAAAATTAAACCACTACTATCAGATCTTGCGCAAATGGCAATGTATCCAGACGTTCCGATTCTATTGATAGGGAAATCTGGTGTAGGAAAGGAAGTATTTGCCTCAGCAATATCGAAACTAACTGCAGCATCAAGAGGCAGTACTCGAACTAGCTCAATTACAGCCGCTAACTTAATCACTAAAAAATTTAGTTCCGCAGACTCTAAAGACATATTTGTACCAGTCAATTGCGGGGCAATACCAAAGGAGCTTTTCGAATCCGAATTATTCGGAGCAGTCGCTGGGTCCCATAGCTCTGCATTACACGATCGAGAAGGATTATTCCATGTAGCTGACGGAGGTGTTCTTTTCTTAGATGAAATAGGTGAGCTCCCCCTTAATTCGCAGGTGAAGCTTTTACGTGCTCTCCAAGAAGGAAAAGTTAGGCGTGTTGGTGGGACAGAAGAAGAAGAAATAAACGTGCGAATCATAGCAGCGACTAATCGCGATCTACGAGAGATGGTAGCAAATGGTCAATTCAGACTGGACTTGTATTATCGCCTCGCTGTGTTCGAATTCAATATACCTTCACTAGCCGAAAGGTCTGATGAGATCGTTGAACTTGCCTCTTCGATTCTGACAAATCCAGACAATGAATGGGCTCATAACAAGGTATTAAGTAGAGAAGTAAAACGAAGACTTCCAACGCTACCCTGGACGGGCAACATCAGAGAATTACACGCCACGTTAATGCGTGCCTGCATCTTGTCTGGGCAAAATCCCGAGATAACAACTCATGATTTTGATAGGGCATTAATGGACCCAATCTCACACTCAGCGACAAACGATCTAAGTACACAGATTCCTTCGAACGTCCCAGCTCGAATAGCGGAATTGGAACGAAGTTGGATGCTAGCTGCACTTGAACGAACCCGTGGCAATGCATCTAAGGCACGAGCTCTTATCGGTTTAACTAAACAGCAGTGGATTACTCGAGCAAAAAACCATGGGATCGATAACATAGACTGAAATTAGTCTTAAATTACTGATATCAGTCTTTTATTTAATCAAATGGATCTCATTTTCATTTATAAATCATAGTAAAATCAATAATTTAATTTTTTATTTGATTTTTGTTGATTCTTTTCAACCCAAGAAACTAAAGTCCGCCCCGTTCTCAGCAACAACGCTAAACGGAGGTGACAAATTGTCCCAACTCCCACAAAACCACCAAGAGATCATCGATCTCGTTCGTGAAGAGGTGCAAACGCATCTTGATAACGAAGTAAGCCCAGCCGCACTGGGATTCGCCCTCAGTTTTATCGCTACTGAGATGTCCTTGCAGCTAGCTCCTACTGATTTGATGGCTGTGCATAACGTGACTCACGGTCAGATGATAGCGCTCTCGAATGCATTCGAGTCCTACAAAGAAGAGATGGAAGAGGAGGAGCAATTGGCCCTTCCCCTGCTCGATAGCGATTCTCAAGAAGAAGGCGAAGTTCCTTCTGACGCGATCATTCATTAAAGGGAGGCGCGCGCATGCTTGCTATTCATCAAGTTGCTCAAATCATCGATGTCCTCGAAGAGGACCTCGAACTCAACCTAACGCCAGCCGAATTGCTGGCCTGCAGCGTCAATGTTCAGGCTGCGCTTTCCCATGACTATGGTCACACCTACGCCGAAATGACCAATTTAGGCGCAACTGGTCACTCCTATCTTGAAGTGGATAAGGCTGTCCGCTTTCAGGATGGATGGGCTATCTATCGACTCGAATCTGAGCTCATGGCTATGGATCGCGAGTTTCGTGGTGACTCACACGATGAGTTTTGTTTTTCAGATTTTGTGGAGGGACTGTCTTTATGAGTCGATCTTCTGTTGCCTTAGCCATGACTACTGCTATCCGAGAGTATCTCCTTCAGGGACATCGGATAACTCGGCTTGAGGCACTTGTTTTTTTTGGCGTCTCAAATTTAACAGATGTCATTCATCGAATGCGTCACGAGGGCTGGATCGTTCGCAGCCAAAGAACACCTTATGCAAAAGCCCTTAGACGCGTGAATCAAGAGTGCAAGCTGGAGGTTCCGAAAAGTCTGGCTATCCGTGAAATCACGCTCATCGAATATTGGGTTGAACGATGAGGCGATTTTTCTCATCACGACAACGACGTGTCCTCGCAGCAGTCGCAGGTGGGTACTGTGGAGCTTGCGGGAAGCAGCTCCATAAAAACTTTCATGCCGATCACGTTGTTCCGCATTCCAAAGGTGGACAGACGGTTTTAGGTAATGGGCAAGCACTGTGTGCTGAATGCAATTTAAAGAAGGGTGCAAAAGATGCGCAATAAACTTCGTAGATGGCAAGACGATGCCATCACAAAAGCCATGTCGTGGTTTTACGCAAATACTGGTTCGGCAGCCCAACGTTTCTTGATTAATGCTGCTCCGGGTGCTGGCAAAACCATCTGCTCAATCGCATTAGCGCAACAGCTTATCGAGAAGGGATTAATCGATCGTGTGATCGTCATCGCTCCTCGTATTCAGGTAGTAAAGCAATGGGGCGAGGACTTTAAAGCACTCACTGGTCGACATATGGGCAAGGTAGAAGCGAGTGCGACGTTCCTAAGTTCACTGGGCTTTGATCTTTGCCTAACTTGGAACTCGGTGGAAGGTCTCGAGCCTGAGTTACAGGCGATCTGTTCTAGCCACAAGGTTCTTGTGATTTGTGATGAACACCATCATGCAGCTGTCGATGCCGTTTGGGGGAGTGCAACGAGCTCAGCATTCAATAATGCAGCATATCGGTTACTCCTGACTGGTACGCCAATGCGTTCAGATGGAGAAGCATCTGTCTGGTTAGCTCATGATTCGCGTGGCCGAATCGATCAGCCAGCTGATGGCACTTATACGCTTTCTTATGGAGAGGCTGTAGAGCTTGGCTACTGTCGCCCGATTACATGCCATCGACATCAAGGTGAATTCCATGTGGATGTCGCTGGTGAAACTGTTGTCGTTCGTGGAGATCAAGAAGCGGTCTTTTCTGATGAAGTCGCACGAGTGCCCAATATTGCTCAGATGCTCGATTTCTATCGACTCACAACGACTCCTCAATATGAGTCTGATGGGCTGACACCAAAATTTGGTAGCTACCAAGAATCCATGGTTGCTGAAGCGAGTGCCAAGCTCGATGAGATTCGAAATGAAATGCCAAATGCTGGTGGTTTGGTTATCGCTCAATCGATCGAATGGGCAGAAATCTTTGCCAAACTCATTGAGCGAACTGAAGGTGAACGACCATTTGTTGTTCATAGCCAATCCACAAACTCTGACTCGCTCATCGATGCTTTTCGAGCATCAGATAAACGTTGGATTGTGTCGGTCAACATGATCTCTGAAGGCGTGGATATTAAACGCCTCCGAGTTCTCGTTTATCTGCCATATGCACAGACAGAACTCGCGTTCCGACAAGCTGTCGGTCGGGTCGTACGCTCGATGGGTTCAGACGATATGTCTCGCGCATACATGGTCATGCCTGCTTATCGCACGTTCGAAGAATATGCACGACGTGTTGAGGGTGAAATGCCAGCTTCAGCCTCTCTGCAAAATACTCAACGCAACACCAAAGTCTGCCCAAGTTGTGAAGGTGAAAATGCTTTGGGCAACAGCACGTGTGACTTCTGTGGACATGAGTTCCCAGCTCGTCGGCCACCAGCTGTGGCATGTCGTGAGTGCGAAACACTCAATCCCGTTCAAGCAAAAACATGTATGGGCTGTGGAGCCTCGATGGAAGCAGTCATCCAAATGTCTTTAAAGGAAGCACTGCGTTCAGGAGCAATCGTTCGAGGCCTGGATTTGACCGAAGACGAAGTGCAAGAAGCTGAGCGAATCGCTCCTTCTGTTAAACGCGCTTTGTTAGCTAGTGGCGATGAAACTCTCATCAGTGTGGTGAAACGCTTACCACCCGAGAGCTTCGTTCGCTTAAGAAACATCATGGGTGGGAGTGCATAACGCGATGGAACACAAACACAGCTCAGATTCTGACGACTTACGAGTGGTCAAAGATGCATGGTCAAACTTCCTCGAAGTATCGGTTGCGGCAGCTCTGATCACAGCGTTCTTTCCATGGTCTCTTTTATTTTGCGCCATCGTTTTCGGTCTGAGAGATACGGGTGCGCTGATCGTCAGAATGTTTAACGACATTGTTTGGACACTGCTTGGAATCGCGATCGGGATAGTTCTCGCAGTGAGCGTAATTGGTGGATTACTAGCAATGTTAATGGGGTAGTACATGTCATTTTTAGAGGATCTTTTTAAAGATTTCGTCAAGGAGTATTTGAAAGCAAAGGAGCGCCAGCTGCGAAAAGAGAACAACACCAATTCGCCGAAAACATCAAAGAACAAAAACCCAATTCGCTTCAAAGCTTAAACCAGGAGACGTAAATGACTATGCAAATGCAGCTTAAACCACTTCGCCCTGCTCTCCTTGCTGGTGAAGAGAACTCAGTATTTGTTCTGGCTCAAATTCAAGCGCCAGAAGGCAATGGTGAGCGCACAAACACGCCGTTGAATCTGGGCATCTGCCTTGATCGCTCAGGCTCGATGACTGGCGCACCACTTCTTGAAGCCATCAACTGTGCGACTCGAATCATCGATCGACTGAGATCAACTGACCATGTCAGTGTCGCCTGCTTTGATCATGAATCATGGCTAGTTGCTGAAGCACAACCAGCAGTTAATAAGGAGTATCTCAAGGAAGCTTTGCGAGTCATTGGTGCTCGTGGAGCAACCAATCTCTTTGCTGGATGGAGAACATCTGCGCTTGACCTTCGATCAATCACTCGAGAGAACGCGATGTCGAGAGTCCTTTTACTTTCAGATGGACAAGCGAACTCTGGCCGCACTGATGTAGGAGATATCACAAGCCGTGTTTCAACGATGGCGAGCCTGGGAGTTACGACCTCTACCTATGGTCTTGGCCATCGATTCGATGAGCATCTCATGGTTGCGATCGCAGAGGCTGGAAATGGCCAAGCGTATTTCGGACAGACAGCTGATGACCTGTTAGATCCTTTTGAACAAGAATTTGAATTGCTCCTCGCTCTATACGCAAGATCACTTGTCTTTAACGCAGACGTACCCGAAGGAATCGGCCTTGAAATGGTCAACCGATATTCAGGAAATCGTCATCGAGGCTGGATGCTGCCAGATCTTGCATCAGAGTCTGAGGCATGGGCTGTCATTGAATTAACAGTCCCAGCAAACCTATCAGGTTCTGGGCAAGGAGAACTGATCCAGATTCTGGACCAAGCTGAAATTGAATATCGCGATCAGAATGGCCTGTCCTGTTCGATCCAAACAGAAGCACTCTCGCTCCCGAGCCTCGATGCTGATGGGTTCAGCGTAATACCTGAGTCAGAAGAGACTGTAGCCAGAATCCAAGAACTGACTGCCTCCCGTTTATATTACGAGGCAAGCCAATTTGCGCGCGTAGGCAATTGGTATTCAGTTGACGAAATACTGCTCGTCGCTGAGCAACAAGCGAGCTCAAATCCATGGCTTGCTTCCATCATGGTCAAGATGAAAGAGCTTGCCAATCAAAGAAATCGGGACTTGTTCGCAAAAGAGTCGCGCTATGCATCAGAGCGCATGGATAAACGATTAACGATGCATAACGAGAGTATCGAGTTTTTAAATGATGAGTCCGAAAAAGCGATGTTCCTTCGCAAGAAGAGTATGCAGGGTAAAAAACTTTAAGGAGAGATTTATGAATTTAAATATTCATCTTCATGACTCAGAAATTGTTTCCTTCATGGAGCAATTTCCAGAGGACCAACATGGTCAAATCGTCACGGCCGCCCTAAGAGCTTGGATGGCAGCGCATCATTCAGCGCGAGGTTTAGTCGAGAAACTGAATCTCCAGGAGTTGCATGAATGGGAACTAGAAAAGCTACAAACAGCCCTAGGATCTTTCCAGACATCATTTTTGGGTGACTTCGAAGTCGATGGATCACTGAGTAAAGAGATGAAATCAGTACTGGCTGAATTCTTTTCAGCTGATTCAGAAAAAGGTTTGGTTAAACACTTCGACCAACGGATTGAGGCTCGAGACAAGCAAATGCTGACTGCACAGCAAGAATTGAATGACAAGATCATCGCACTTCTCGCAGGATCAAAAGCAACAGCAGAAGCAGATGCGTCATCTCCCAAGAAGGGGATTAAATTCGAAGACGCTTTTGCTGAGTGGATTCAACAAAACTTCTGCGCACCCAATCCCCTAATCGCCAGTCACGTTGGAACAACAAATGGTTCAATGGGTAAGAAAGTCGGCGACATCGTTATGCGATCTACATCTGATCACGCACTCAAAGGCCGAAGTATCGTTCTGGAAGCCAAATCTGATCGCAGCTACACATTAGAGAAAGCTCGGGAAGAAATGGCTCGGTGCAAACGCAATCGTGACGCATCAGCAGGAATCTTCGTCTTTGATAAGTCTATTGCTCCCAAAGAAATATCGCTGTTCCATCGAGAAGGATCTGACATCTACACAGTCTGGCACCCAGATGACGAAGTCATGAATGCCTACGTGGAAGCGAGTATTTCAGTTGTCGTTGCTTTACTAACTTTAGGTGAAAAAACGTTAACTGATGGAAGCGCACAAGCAGATATCACTGCTATCCAGAAAGTCATCGCAGGCATTGAATCGCACCTGCAAGATTTGTCGGAGATGGGAAAACAAGTGAAAACTATCAGAGGTAGCGCTGACAAATTGGATGCAACCATTCACAAATTATCTCAGCAACTAAACCAAGAACAGAGTGCGCTAGATGCTGTTGTCGAATCACTCTGGGACAGCCCAGATCAATCGAGCTATACACAGGTAGCTTCATGAAAGTGAATACAGAAGCTGCGATTGCTATTGGTCTCGCCTATAAACGAGGCGAAATCAACCTCGATCAGGCAGTCCAACGACTGGTCTCAGCTACCGGATTAAGCAAAACCATCGCGGAACAGATGTTCAGATCTTTAAAGCGAACAAACGTCATCGAATTTCAAGATAAGAAATAGGAAGAGCATGATCTTTGCCCTTATTCCTATTCTGTTTTTCGCTGACATCAGAACTCTAAATGTGGATGACGAGGGGCGTGATATCTCGGAAGTACCCTGTTTTATCAATGCCAATTACGGCTCGTTCTGCGTATGCCATACACAACATGAATATCCATTTTAACAACACGGCAGGAGAAGTTATGAAACAAGAAATTGTGAATAAAGCGATCAAATTGGCTGTGTTGGCCCAACACGATTTTGAAGCCTTCAAACAGGAAGTCAGTTCACTGAATATGCCGAAGGAAGACTTTCAGGAGCTGCGTGAATGGTTCAACAGAGCTTTACAGCTCATGGTCGATGCTGGAGCTATTAAATGAAAGCGCTCTGGATTAACTGTCTGCACATGGTGTTCGGTGCTGTCGTTGGGATTTTTTCAATGCTGTATGTCATGAACTATAAGCTGATTCTCTCATATCAAGGCAAACCTCAGTTCTTTGAAATCGAATTGGAAACAACCGAGCAATTCGATCGAACTAACAATCAATCAGGAGTGACAAAACTATGAAACAGTTCTTTTCTGACATCTCAAAAACTGCCTTAGGTGTATTTATTGGTGGAGGTGCGCTGGTTATTGCCATTCAGATTTATGATAGTTATCAGATCCACTACACACCTCGATTGGGCTCAGTCCAATTCGATGGCACAGTTCTTACTCTAGAACACGAGTTGGAAGATCCAAACACACTGAATTTCTGAGAGGCTATTCATAACTTTCCATCTGCTCCCTATTTCAGCATTCGTCTAACTATTCAGTGAGGGTTTTATCATGACCATGCGATTAAATAATCTCATCGAAACCTTGGATTCAATCTTGGATCCTGATGATCCTTATTTTTCCAACTCAAATGTTGGTCCTCTTGAGCTGTCTGAAAACGATTCGATGTATGAAGTACATGCAGAACAAATTGCTTCAATATTGAAGCGCTTGATCGCCAACGAAGAAAACCCTCGTGAAGAAGATTTTGGTATCTACAGAGCCCTCAAACAAATTTATGAGGGTGAAAAGGAAACCAATTTGGATCGTAAATCAATAGAGAATCCCGAATCCCACTGCGCTTGGTATTCGCCATATCTTTTGACTCGTTGGAATGGAGGTATTTATCTTCGTGAAGATTGCATTTTAAGTATCGCTCGGAATATCAAAACTGAGTTTATTTCGGCTGGACTGCCTTTCGATTTTCAATGCTGGCTAAAGTGCATCTATCTAGGGTTTTTCACCCTTTATCATCATGAATATTTTCACCACAAAGTTGAAAGTTTTGGTCTGCGTTGTTTGATTGCTGCGAAATCCGACTGTTATCGAGACTACAACAGAGATGTTTATCGCCGAACCCTCTACACAACAGATAATCTAGAAGAGGCACTCGCAAACGCATATTCATTCAATTCGATCATCACAACCCGGCATCAGGGAATGCTCTCAGATACTGAGCGAGCCATCTACAGAAAATACCTAGCATGGTCATTTAGCATGCAGTCAGATGGCTACAATCAAGCCGAAAAGTACTTTGGGCCGGAAGCTTTTAAGCACGGATCCGCACTCCTCCAATCACAGATCATCGACGTATCACTGGCACCTATTACAGCATCCGAACAGTGGTCTATCGCTCGAGACATGCTCCGCGGTTTGTTCAATTTCAACACTTTCGACTTTTGGATGCTTGTTCCATCTGGAAGTAGAAGCGTTTTAACAGGAACAACTCCATATCATGTAGCTCGCTCAAAAGATGTGATCGCAGCACTTGTGAGTCATTACGGCTACAGCTTAGTAAAAAGTGGTGGCAAGGGAAGCCACCAGAAACTTCGTAGCAGCCGCGGATATGGCCAAGTCCACATTAATACGACAAATGCTGTAAGTGCAGGAGTAGCAAAGCATGTTGTACATGCAATTAATCCAAAGGCTGCTCTTTCGGATTTTCCAAAGGTACTGAATGGCACCTTGAGACCATGAATTCGATAAATCAGGGTCATCAAAATGATGTATTTGGTCACTCGATCGCTGACAAAAATCTATATCATGGTAGGTTTAGATCCTGCCTTATATCCATATAGGATAAAGCTTGTGGCCTTTTTTAAGCTCCCCAAATTATTCGCATGCTTTGTTTTAGAGCGATTAACAGAACGACCAGTGATTACAACTATACTCCTAGGAGTTTTTGCTTATTTTGCAGGACTTCTGTTTTTCGTTCTGCTGATGCAGATGGATTATCGAATGTTGCTTATCGGAACTACAGCGGGAGCGATCCCGATCGTTCTTTTCCACTGGTTTATATCGCGCTTTGAGAGAAAATCTTCATTGGCGCAAGTTATAGCCATTGTTCCTGCGATAGGATTCGTTGGACTAGCATTTGTATTCGCTCAGGGAATCGTGGCATCTCAGATCTGTTATCTCGATGCAGATTCGAGGAATTTGGTGTGTCACTTTGATTAAAACGGAAAGAGTGCTCAATGGCAGACAAAAGTCCCACGAAAATACTCGAATTCCTGGAAGGTAAAGGAACAGATGCGAAAGGACGGAGTCTCGATGAGATCATCGATCAAGACGACGAATTTTGGTCACATCAACACGATTTTATCCAATGGCTATTTCCTCTCAATGAAAAAAGCTTGGCTGTTCCGAAGTCTCCTATTTTAGAAAACTCTGAGATTAGAAAAATTAGGGAGTCCTCAGGTGCACAGGCGTCAATCAATCGTAATCTCGAGAGATACAAGCAATTTCTGAGAAACAATAAAAAATGGCATTCGAGACACGATCACAATCATTTACGCATCACTAGAGTACTTAAATGTTTAAAGCTGCTCAGAGATGTCGAAAGTGCAAGACAATTCAAATACTGGATTGCTAGTGAACTCGGTGATGTGATCGATAGTATCAATGAGCGAACTAAGCAATACTGGCGACAAATGTGACACTAAAATAGTGTCACAATTAAATCAACGAATAAGATTTAACTAATTGATTTTTAGAATATTAACTAAACTTAGTTGCTGCTCCTCTCCTGGGCACCATCACTCGGCCGCCTGATTTCGGCCATATAGAAAGCCCAGCAGACAGCCGTAGATCATCCCCTAACCATAACAACCAAACCGCGATGGACAGCGCACAGCTTTTAAAGCTACTTTGGGCACCTATCCCTAAATACAGGATCAGCCAACGATGCAGCAACCTTTGGAAATGCGATGAACGAAGACCAAGAAGAACTATTTGGACAGTACGTTGCTGAATTTGCGTTAGCGCATGATTTGAAACTTGACGACGACGACATCCTGAAGGTGGTCGACCTTTTTGATGAATGCACTGAACGCTGGAAAACTGATGTCAGCGTGTCAATTGCAGAGATGGCAAGTGATCTGGGTTTCACCGAACAAGATGACCACATCATGGAGATGGTTTCATTTGTGTGGA
>Ga0209654_1001730_pt1 | contig 16477 bp, 35 predicted proteins | sample SaaInl1SG_22_DNA_FD_184646 | JGI IMG/M metagenome (GOLD analysis project Ga0209654, IMG submission 184646) | Marine microbial communities from expanding oxygen minimum zones in the Saanich Inlet - ESP_161SG_22_DNA (SPAdes) (version 2) | ecosystem: Environmental > Aquatic > Marine > Intertidal... | reverse complement strand
TATCACACACATATATTCCACGACCCCCATAGTTATGATATGATTTAGATTTTGGATTATGACATCTACTAATCATTGATCTCCACCTATCATATTTCTTTCTATCTTTAGATACCATACCATGGGTTGTAGATCTTTCTTTTTGGAGACAGCCACAAGATCTTGTGGAATAAATTGAATGTACTTTAATATCTTTAATTGTCCCACATTCACACTCCACAGTAAGAACCTTATTTTTACCTTTACCAGCTACAGATATAATGGTTAATTTATCATGTTTATATCCTACTTTAATTTTCTTGGTTCTAACTTTCTTAGGTTTGAGTTTATTTTTTAATTCACGTTCGATACGTTTTTCTAACCGTAGTTGTTTTGCTCGTTCTTTTTCCTTACGTTTTAACTCCGCCCTTTCTCTTATTAATTTCCACCCACATCCACAATCTTTTATGGGTTCTCGTGAATTAGTTAATTTACGACTCTCAACCTCTCTTGTTCCCCCACACTCACATTTACATAAGAATAGTTTACTTTTATTTCTTGTACCACGATAACCCAAAAATTCTATCACAGTTAACTTATTGAACACATCTCCGATTTGAGTTCTTCTTAGGTTTATTAATTGAATATTATGTTTTCTTAAAATCGACCTCACATAATCATCTGAAATAGATAGATCTTTACAAGTAGTTTTTAGTACTCCGACTTTTTTATAATGATTAATTATTTGTTCATCACTATATTTTATTCTACTAACTCTAACACCATTCTTATGTAAGATTTTCAAGACAGTTGTTTTTGATACCCCCATTTCTTTCGCAACTGTAATTGCGTTATACACTTCTTTATATCGTTTTATTAGTGCATTATGGTTAATGTCATTTATTAATGTCTTTTTTGAGTGTTTTAGTTTTACCCCATTATTAGTGAGTACCTTCATAACTAATCCACACGATATTGAGTGTTTCTCAGCAACCCAACTTACTTTCTTAATTTCATTATAATCTTTAATAATTCGATCGTGATCTACTCTATCATATTTTGTCCCCATTTTTAGGATTTTTGGTAAAATTTTTTTTTATAATATACAAAAAAAAATCGACTTTTTCCAAAAAAACCAGAAAAATATTCATTTGAGCCATTGACCCCCCTGTACAGACACCGAAAAACCCCTTTTTAAAGGGGGGATACCGGAGGGGGTCCTGCAGGGGGGTCCCCCCATACCCCTATATAGTGGGGAGGGTGCCAAATAAAATACAACAGGTCCCACTGTCGTCTGTGATCATAGGGTGTGGTGCCAACTAAAGTTTGATTCACCATCAGGATCCTGATCACACATGGAGTCACATCTCTCTTCATTTTGAAATCTATTTGGCGGGTTTAATAAAAAATATTTACAATTATATTTGGATAATAAAAAAATAAGTTATATGTTTGTAATGTAATTCAACAATTAAACCGGGAACGGGGAGATAATTCCGAACAACTTTTATTATGTCGAGTAAAACAATAAAACCGAAAAGTGACATGACTGTCAAGTACACAACTAACTTGGATATGTTCAAGTTAATGGAAAACAACCGACCAGTTAATATGAGTCGAGTTAAGAAAATTTATGAGAGTATGTCCAATGAGGGACTTCTTGTAAATCCTATCGTAGTCAATAAGAAAATGGAAATTATTGACGGACAACACCGATACCACGCGAGTAAGATGAGTGGTAAAGGAATCTATTATCTTCAAGTAAATAACTATGGAGAAAAAGAGGTAATTAGGTCTAACACCAATTCAGCCTCTTGGTCACGTAGAGATTTCTTGGAGTTCTATGTATCTAAAGGTAATCGTAACTATATTAAGTTGAAACAATATATGGAGGTATTCCCCCATTTTAGTTTAACTGATAGTATGTTCCTTTTAACCAATGGTACTTTTACTAATACTCGTAAAGACCAATTCAACAATGGTCAATTCAAGATAGGTAGTTATAGTAAAGCGGTACAATGGGGAGAGTTTATTACTTCACTACAAAAGTTTTTCCCCGAAGGATATTCACGTACTATTTTTGTACGTAGTATGTTAAGTGTATTAAACAAGTATGAGAATGAGTTTAATACAAATGAGTTCATAAAGAAATCTGAAATCATTCCCCACTATTTCAAGATTTGTGGTAATCAATCTGACTATGTTAGAATGATTGAAGATATCTATAATTATAAACGTCGAAACGACAAGAAGATATTCATTCGTGTTTAGTTGTTGATTACTGATAACAATGGATAAACCCTATCTCTTAATTGAGGTAGGGTTTTTTGTTTTATAATAATTCCCCCGAAAACTTCAGATACATGTACAACAATCTAATTGGCAACTTTAGGTCTCACGACCCGAAGTCCCGCCTGAGATCAAAATATTTTGTTTGGCACCCGCCAATTAAAATGTTTCCTGGTGCTGTTGCGCTCATTCGGCGCTGAAAAGAAACTGCTGAATGTGTGCACTGTAACTGCACAGTTTAATCCCTTAATTTAATTGGCAAACAAACTTGTAATAAAGTATTGTATATAATAGAATTATTATTATATTTGTTATGTAATCAATTAATAAACACTTAAAAAAAGTATCATGGAAAATTTAGTAAATACCATTAGTGGAATGGATGTAGGAATGACATTGTTGTTCGGTTTTTGGGCAACTTGTGTAATCGGTTTCGTTTCAGTTGTCAGTTATGTTATTGTAATGGGAGTTCATAGTTTCATTATGAAGAACATCAATAAGTTAAGGTCTAACTTTATAAAACTTTAATTATGGAAAAGTTTTTTAAATGGTTAGATAGTAAAAATGGAGAACGTCTACAATATGGAATCATTATTTTATCTTTCTCTTATTTTGTAATTAGGTTTTCAGTAGGTATCATTTGGGATATATAAAGAAACACTAATCAAGAATACCAACAACCCTCACTTTAATTAGTTAGGGTTTTTTTATGTACTAAACCTTCCTCCCGCGGGAAAGTCTTCAGTTATTCTATTTGGCAAGACCTCGCCAATTAAAATGTTTGAAGGTGCACGTCGTAACATAACCTTCCTCTTGAGGTATAGAGTCGAAGTTACCATCTCAGGATTTGGTATTCTGTTTGGCAAAAGTTTGTCACTCAACCTCCGTCCATGTAACATTTTATTTGGCACCCGCCAATTAAAATATGATCCGGATCACCCGTATCCAAAAAAAGTTGATGAAAAATTTGGGACATTAGAAAAAAGTTCGTGTCCCGTGAAACCCATTCTACATTTTAATCGGCAAACAAAGTTCAAAGTTTTTTTACTAAATGTTTGGTTTATAATAGTAATAATTTTATATTTGAGTATTATTAATTATTTAAATTTCATCGGATATGAAAAACCAAACACCACAGAGAATTGACAAAGACACTTTAGTCAATATCTTACAACAAGTCGAAAAAGGGGAATTTGTAAACATCGAAAGTGTTACAAATGTAAAAATGAAAAAGACTAACAACCCCTACTACAATTCAGTAGTTAAGAAGTCAAGTAAAAATGTTCGTTGTCTACCCGATTACGAAAATCGTATGAAGAAGAAAACTAACAATCAAGAGTTTGAGAGTAAACCAAATTGGTTTGAACACATCAGTCCTTGTGTAGTTAAACACCGAAACAACGACAACACATACTTTATGTATGAAACTTTTGAAAATCAGTCAATCCGTAACGAGTACATTCACAACGGAGAAACTATTGAAAAAGAAGTTATCCAACCTTTCTTACCAACCTACAACGATAGAGAGGTACAAGTTTTCACAATGAGAACGGACAACATCAAAAAGATTTCTTACAAAGGAGTTCGATACGAGGTAGTGTAAAAACTACCTTTGTTTTCAAATTGACACCCTACTCGAAAGAGTGGGGTTTTTTTATGTCAGATGTGTAATTGAAGTTACACACCTGGAGGGGTAATTTTAATTGGCACCCTTGCCAAATAGAATATGGGAGGACGTACGAACCGTCAGTTCGTATTACATTGCCAACTAAAATATCCTGATCACCACCGTAACTCCGACTCAACAAAATAATATTATATTAATTTGGTTATATCAAAATATTGTATTACATTAGTAGGGTAATCATAAAACAATATATCATGAAAGGTTATTTAACTAAAACATCCGACAAATGGGTTTTAACCATTAAGGATAACGGAAACGTACCCCACCGATTTGTAATTCGGAACTTAAAGAAATTTTGTAAAGATACATTAGGTAAGTCCTACGAAAATGTATTACAAGAAACCAATTGTGTAGGTCAGTATATCGTAGATAAACTTGGGTTTATCGACTTCGAACTTTACCACTTAAACAGATATAGTTTGACTTCACCCCCTTGAACTTTCACACACTAACCAAAAACCTCTATTAACGTAGGGGTTTTTTTTATGTCAGGTATGTAATTGAAGTTACACACCTGGAGGGGTAATAGTAATTGGCAGGATTAACAATGTCAGGTATGTAATTGAAGTTACACACCTGGAGGGGTAATTTTAATTGGCACCTCTATTAACATTAAAATAACAATCTTTAACTTGTTGGATATGTGTTTGTTTAATATATTTGTCATCTTGTTAAACAAGATATGGTTGGTTTACAACTTGAATGTGAAAGTATAAAAGGGGTTACTGTGGTAAGTAACCTCTTTTCTTTTGCCAATAACTTTCTTGAAGACCAGTTGCAACAGTTTCTTGAGTGGATACTGCAGAAACATTTTGTTTGGCATCCGCCAATTAAAATCTTTGATGTTACAGCGCTGTGGAAAAACTGATTTACCTGGCAAATCACCTGGCGAGTCTGCAGGTCAAATCTATTTGGCAAGATCTAATGTAATGTATTTGGTATAACCAATTATTTGTTATATCTTTATAGTCTAAACAATAGAAATTATGTCAACAGAATTAAAATCAATCAAGTGTCGGAAAGAAACCGAATTTGGTAATAAGGAAAGTGAAATCAGATTAACTCGTTTTTCGGGTGGGAAGAATGGTATTATGGTTCAAATGAATATCGACCCCGATGTAGACCATAATCGTATGTTCGCACACGTCCAACTTACACAATCCCAAGTTAAGGATTTGATAAAGGAACTTCAAGAACAGATTTTGTGACGGAAGGTTCAGGGCCCATCCCGTATTTTAATTGGCAAACAAAGTTATCTTTTTATGTCGGTTATAATAAAAAAAGTGTTATATTTGAGTATTAGTAATCAATAAAAAAGAAATCATGAGATTAATGAAATTCGTATCGTTAGAACCGATGCAATCAAGAGGTGGGAACCCTCTTGCAAATCAACAAATTTTATCAGATGATAACGGGTCAATGTTTGTTTCGTATGGTACAAAGATTTGTTACAAGACAGAAAAGAAGTATGACATCCAAGGTGTTAAAAGACCTCAATATGTTTTTGATGAGAACTATTGGGATTATTCAAGGACTACAGGTAAATACAGAAATGAATTCTTAGGATTCGGTGTAGCGGAATGTAGAAAAGGAATAAAGGAAGGTTGGATTAAATTAGAAAACTTAAATAGAAGGTAATGATAGTAGATAAACCAAAACAAAACGGAATCGTAATCGATTTAACGGGACCACAGGGAAATGCATTCTTTTTGATCGGCACTGCTAAGAAAATAGGTAGACAATTAGGAATGACACCTAAGAACATTGATAAGATGGTTGAACGTATGACATCGGGAGACTATGAACATTTACTTAGTGAATTTGAGTTTGAGTTCGGTAGTGTTGTGACTCTTTATAGATAATGTAATACACCACACAAATAACCTCTACTTTTAGTAGGGGTTTTTTTATGCTCAACAGTGAAGTTGTAGAAGTTACCATCACCTCCCTTAATTTAATTGGCACCGATCTCGCCAATTAAAATCACCTGCTGGTCCAGCACTATCTAAACCATGGTATGTCGGAATTTCCGACACACCACAGGCGCAACAGCACATGTTTAAATTAATTCTATTTGGCAATATTAGATTTGGTATAACCAATTATTTGTTATATCTTTGTAGTGTAATCAAAAAGAATTAAATCATGAACATTACAAAAGAGGAATTTGAGAAATCAAAAAATAATTTCGTCAAGTATCGTAGACTAATGGAGAAAAACCAAGAAATCATGACGACGTACATTAATGGTGGTAGTAAGTTACCCGCAGAATATAATACACCTGTCGAACATCTTGGGTTTGGTGTTAGGTTATTGAATATCTTACGTTCGGGTAAAATTGAAACCTTTGGTGATTTATGTAAAAGTACACCAACTGACTTATATAGGTTGAGAGGGTTTGGTCAAAAAAATCTTAGAGAAATGAAAGAATTTTTAGATAGTAAAGGAATTAGGTGGGGTGAGATAGGATTAATAAACGGTTACATACAACAATCAAAATATAAACCTCTACTAAAGTAGGGGTTTTTTTATGCGATGAGGTTGACAAAACAACAAAATATATTGGGTTTTGGACAGCTCGAACTGGGCAATTTTAATTGGCATGTGTATTACAATGCCAAATAAAATACAACAGGTCCCACGATCACCATCAAAGTTTGGTCCGACGGGATTTGGAATTCTATTTGGCAAAAAAGAAGTTAAATAAATTTGTATAATAAGATAATTTTTATATCTTTGTATAGTAATCATAAATCATTAGTCATATGGCAACATTATTAAAAACGGATGGAACACGAGAAGTAAACGTAAACATTGATACTCTTAAAAGAAAACAAGAGTTAGTCGGTGGATTTATAGAGTTAGTTCACATAAACGAAGGTAGAGTTTTAATCGTGAATGAAGAAGGTCTAATACATAGACTACCTTTAAATCATCAAGCTACGGGTATGTGTGGACACCCAATCGTCGGAGATGTAATATTGTGTAACACTAATGATATAAATTAATAATCATGGAAAAAAATTTAGTAGTAAATCCGATTAAGTCGGAAAAGGGAACTTATGAAGGATATGATGAAGTGTTCGATATCGTAATGGACGAGTGTGATAACATTCATAAGGAATTAGTTGGGGAGATGTATCGTTATTTCATACATCATTTTAGAAGTGACTTACATCAAAGGTTAATTGATAGGGGTCTTATTGAGGGTGTACATTTTGAAGAAGTTGAACTTGAATTTCCGATTGAACCTTACCTTAGTGATGAAACTGAATCAGAAATGATTGGTAGTGTAAAAGTAATATATTAGAAATCATGGATAAACATTTAAAACAATTCAACAAGTACCTTAAAGGTAAAACGATTCAATCAGTACAATGGTTGGGAGATAAGGATATGGAAAACCTTATGTGGTATAAGAGACCCGTAGTAATAAAATTTACTGATGGAACAATCTTGATTCCTCAATCAGATGATGAGGGTAACGATGGTGGGTCAATGTATTACCAAGATGAAAAAACGTCGGATGTAATTTATGTAACAGAATAAGTTTTCTTTTGGTTGAGAATCTGAATTACCCTCACTTTTATTAGTGGGGGTTTTTTTATACGTGAAGGTGAAGTCGACAACCTTGTCTCCTCGATTTTAGTTGGCAGGTGTATTACAATGCCAAATAGAATGTTACCCGGGCCACGGTTCAGATCAGGATGAACTGTGTTGGTGATCCTGAAGACGTATCCGTATTTTATTTGGCAAAAGTTTATTTGGTATAACCAATTAATTGTTATATATTTGTTGTATAATAATCATATAAAAAACATATCATGAAAAAATCATTTGAATTTAGTTATTGTCTTAGTGAAGTTGAGTTCATCGAAGACCGAGAAAACATCACCGAAAAAGAGGGAGAGAAGATTGTAGAAGACCTTATTAATGAGGGGAAAATTTCTGAGGGAGAACGTACAAAGGGATATGTTTCTTTTGATGATAGTGTAAAACCTATTATGTATAAAGTAAATTATCAATATTGTACAATGGTCGGAGAAGATTGGGGAGATGACCAATGGGAAGAACATGAAGTTGAAGTACAACTTTAAACAAACAACCTCTACTTTTAGTAGGGGTTTTTTTATGTCTACAACCGAAGGTTCACCTTCCATCTCACATTTTAATCGGCACCCCTGCCAAATAAAATTACGACTGGGAACCCCAGAATCGGGAATTTATTTAGTTTTTTGTATAAAAGTATTTGTTTTATACAATAATTTTCGTATCTTTACAATGTAATCATAAAATAAGTAATCATGAAATTATCACATTTACATCTTAAAGATGTCTACGGAAACCCTAAAACATTAGTTTGTAGGTTAACAGAAGGTTCAATTAGGTATTCATTGTATGGAGGACACTCTTCGAGTGGGACTTCATTTGCAGTATCCAACTTAGGTGTCACCTTACCTATTGACAAACTTCACGAGGAAGAAACGAAAGAAGAATTTACTAATAGAATAAAAGAGACCATCAATAAGTCATCCTATTCTATTGTTAATGAGGTATCAACTAAAATAACATTTTAATTATGGATAAGTACGAATGTTATAATTGTATGTGGGAAGGAACTTCGGAGGAGGTGATCACCATCTTGGAAAGTAATCGGCACAACCCACAAGATAAACAACTACAAGAAGTTGAAGCTTGTCCTGCATGTAGGAAAACAGAGACTCTTGTTAATGTAGACAAGGAAAGGAGATATGAGGATGAAGCTCATACTCAATGGAATAAGTTTTATTTATAAAATTCAATATCATGGAATATAAAGTATTAAGTAGTTCAAGTCCACAAGGACTAACAGAAAAAGTGAATGGTCATGTTGCCGAGGGGTATACACCAACGGGTGGTGTAATAGTCAACATCATTCAATCCCAAAATCGGTTTAGGGGTTCCCAACACGTCGACACCATAAACAAATTAGAATATGTTCAGTCAGTTATTAAAAATGAGTAAGAAAAAAATTAGAGTTAGGTTTAGAGTATTAGATGGAAAGATTCACATTAAAGGTTTGAGTGTTACTCCCGCAGAGTATGAGAAAATTGCAAACACCATTAATAAAGTCATCACTCCCGATGTATTACAAAACAACTTCAACGCATCAATCGACGTAATCTTATAGGTATAATGTAATATAATTGTATTACATTTGTAGTCTTGTAATTTCATGATATGTTACAAGTGATTACTACGAAGACCCTCATCAGAAATGGTGAGGGTTTTTTAATATACAAAATGTATTATACAAAATGTATACTATAGTCATCATGCACTGTGGATTCTATTTGGCACGTGCCAACTAAAATTCGGGAAGGTTCAGGACCCATGTATATTTCTCCGTTTAACTGTAAAATGTGTGCACTGTAACTGCACAGTTTAATCCCTTAATCTAATTGGCAAATAAAAAACGTTATAATGTTTGGTGTATTACAATTATATTATTATATTTGTAGTGTAATCATTTAATAACAAATAAATATTTTAATTATGGGACAGTATTTTAAAGTAGTAAACACTACAAAAGGACAGACACTAAACCCTCACTCGTTTGGGAGTGGTTCAAAGTTAATGGAATTTACATCAGACGGAATGTCTATCATGCAAGGTTTAGGTATCTTATTGGCAGACGGAAATAATCGTGGGGGTGGAGATTTGAGAAGTGAAAACCCAATCATTGGTTCTTGGGCTGGTGATAACATAGTCATCACTGGTGATTATGCGGATGAGGGTAAATTCGTACCCAAGAAAAACAGTAAAGAGAATTTATATACCTACTGTGAAGAAAACTTTACCGACATATCTTTTGATGTGATTAGAGCTCTATGTGATGATAGTTGGTGGAAACAAAACTTTTATGACGATTGGAAACGTAGTAACCATTCCGATTGGAATGAAGAACGACAAGCACTCAAAGTAGAGTTGTTTGGTGAGGAAGGTTGTAAAATGAAAAAAGAAAAATATGCATAATTTACATTTTTGTATCATAACTGCCTCTTCCCCCGAAGAGGCATGTGATACCGTTGAAACGGAAATCTCAGAATGGGGAACTGAAAATAATTGGAGAACCATTGGTGGATGTGTCAGTGAGGATAACGAAGTGTATTCCACGTATGACAAAAATAAAGAATGGGGTAATTCGAGGTGGTGTCCTAAGGAAGGGACCACCGTCGAGGATATTAATCGGCAAGTTTGTGGGTGGATGAAAGTAGATGACTACTATAAAGACCAATTCACGAGATGTGGTGAGGGTAAACATCTAAGTCCTTATGATTGGTATAGTGCCAAGAAATACTGTGAGGATATGTTTCAAATCGAAATGTCTAAATCTCGTTTGGAAAAAGAGGGTCGAGAGTTTGATGTATTACAAGACTACTACTATGATTGGGAGTTAGGGGAATGTGGAGTTACTCATTTAGATGTCTCTCAATTAGAAGATGACGACCCAACGAATAAAAAGTATATAGTTTTCGTGGATATGCACACTTAAGAAAAACCTAAAAAGAAAGTCCATAAACCCTATCAGCAATGGTAGGGTTTTTTTATGCATGCTTGAGAAATTACTATGCATGCAGATCACCTGTTCATTTTTAATTGGCACGTACCAAATAGAATTGACCTGAAGGGTGAGCTCAGCAATAGTAATTGGCAGTGAATATCGGGAGTGCCAAATAGAATTGACCTGGAGACTCGCCAGGTGATTTGCCAGGTAAACCAGTTTTGCTACAGCGCCGGGCCAGTACGTATTCTATTTGGCAAAGAAATTTATCCGTTTGTAATTGAGTATAACAAAATAATCCTTATATTTGTATAGTAATCAATAAAGAATAAAACAATGGGACTAGATCAATTTGCATACAAAGTCAAAAAAGGGTTCATAAAAGAACCTGTAGATTTTAGAACAGAACAGTATAACGAGGAAACTCAAGAGAATGATATACTGTGTGATAAGAAGGAACTCCATTACTGGAGGAAACACCCACATCTCCAAGGATGGATGGAGGAACTCTATTTTGAGAAGGGTGGTGAGTCACCTGAATTTAATTGTGTAAATGTCCAATTAACTTGGGAAGATTTAGAGAATCTTGAGAAGGATATTAAAGATAGGTCATTACCTGAAACCCAAGGTTTCTTTTTCGGGGGTGACTCATCTGAAGAATATAGAGAAGAAGACCTACAATTTGTAGATGAAGCTCTAACTGCAATCTCCAAGGGTTATGATGTTTATTATAGTTCTTGGTGGTAAAATAAAATAAATGTTATATCTTTGTACAACTATTAAATTATAATCATTATGCCAAACTGGTGTTACAACAATATCGAAATACTTGGTGAACCTAAGGTCATCAAAAGATTATCTGCAATGTTAGACGTTGCAAGTAGTAAGAAAAAAGAAAACTTCTTTGAAACACTTATTGGTGTGGACGAGAAAGAAACTACCGAATCCTTGGAAAATGGGGGATGGTATAACCACAACGTAGAAAGGTATGGAACTAAGTGGGACATATCGTATGATGACATTGTGATAGATGAAGATTCAATGGTACTTAATACTGAGTCAGCTTGGTCACCACCTATTGAGGGAATGAGAATTCTATCTACAATGTATGACGTTAGTGTAAAGATGTATTACGAAGAACCTGGTGCAGACTTCTGTGGAAAGGCAACAATACAATCTGGTAATGTCCACGAAGAGGATTATGATTACCAAGGAGGTATATACCATTTTGAAGGGTTTGAAGAATGGTTCGACAGGGAATTCGTTAATAGTGGGTTGGAATGTATTGTAGATGATATTCAAGAAGGAGATGATTTGGTAGAAATAATAAAAGATTACTACCCCTTCCTTAAGGAATCAGAAATAATAGAGTGTGTAGATGAATTAAAAAAAGAACTTGCTACGACCTCAGCTTAACTCCAAAAAGGTGAAGGGTGAGCTCAGCAATAGTAATTGGCAGTGAATATCATTAATAACAATTTAAAACAATAGAAAAATGAGTAGAAATTTAAAACATGTGAATGGTGTCTTTACAGAGATAGTTGGTACCAATAAACAACTTAGTGAATTTGAGAGATTCTTGAATGATGGGCCAACTAAAATGTCACCTGTACTGTCCAAGATGACGGGGACCTACAAAAATATCGTCACTAAGTGGAAGGCACAGTTCGAAACTGTATCCTTACTTGAGGAAACCATTCTTCAACTAAGAGCTAAGGAAAATATTAAAGAGATTAAATTATCTATAGTACGAGGGGATTATATATATGCAAGATCACCGTTCTTTAGAAAAGGAACAAGTACCAAAGATGTGAGAGTCATTGTCGGAAGAATATCTGAAGATGGTGATGATTTAAACTTACTCGAGAAAGATATCCAATTTATGGAATCGGCCAAGAGGTCCATACAAGTTGCGATGGACAAACAAATTGCAGAAAACCGAAACGAACTTACCAAGTTAATGAACGTTTAGTTCTACGGTAGGTATTATTAATTTAAACTGACTATTATGTCATATATAACATTAACAAAACAATACAAGGAAAATCTAATTAAGAAAACAATCACATACATCAAAGATGAATTGAAAGGTATGGAGATTGAGTTCGACCGAATGTTCAAAGTAGATGTGGAAACACAGGAGGGACCTGAGGAGTGGATTGTAGTTGGCATAACTGAAGAAGGTTTGCTAAGGGGAAGAAATGATATTGGTGATGATGTTGAATTCGATTTAAACGGAATAGACGTTGAGACATTGTCATACATGATAGATCAACTATTAGAAGTTAACTATAAAGTAATGGATTATGAAGTACGGTAGAGATTCCAAAGGTAGGTTCGTAAAACTAAGTGGACCTAAGAAAGTTTCCATAGAGGAACGTAGAGAGCACGACCAATATAGAGGTGGTGGTGCAACTCCGCACTATTATCATTGGCCGAAGGGATGGTGATCCGACGGCGTCATCCCAAATCTAATTGGCAAACTTAAACTAGTATTTGTTGTGATATTCTAAAAAATACTAGTATATTTGAATATAGTAATCAAAAATATAGTATCATGAAAGAAAATCAAATTAAGTTAGGAGAAAAGGTAATTGTATCAGATCCATGTTACAGTGACGTAGATGGATGGTTCAACAATCAAATTAATAATATGCGACCTGGTATGTATGACACACAGGTGGTAAAATCTGATGAAGGTGATTGGGGTGATAGAATTGCATCACTCACTGTATTACATGAAATCATAAAGAGTCCCATATGGGAAGACATTGGTAGTGTTGCTGTTGACAGTGGACAGATGAGTATCTGTTGTATGACATCCTACCGTAATGATGAAGTTGGAGATAAATTACCGTGGTTAACTGAAAAAGGAGATCCGTTTGGTGATCACCCCTTCAGACCAACTAAAGAAACAGGTGAGGGATGGTATGTTAAAATGTGTGACCGTACCTTAAGAGAAGAACAGTGGGGTACCTACGAATCAGGAGTTGTATCATCAACAGGTTATGGAGATGGTATGTACAAGTTAGAGGTTTCTAAGATGGACGATATGGTTCACGGGATTAGAGTTACCTTCCTTCAGAGTGAAGAAGAAAAAGAACAAGAACTTTTAGAGGAGGGATACTATGATTAATATAGAGAAAGAATGGAGATTTATGGATACCTTACCTAAGACCAATAGGTTAAGGTTCCATTTGGCCAAGGGTAAGAACTACATGAATTGGCAACTAAGGAATAAAGTGGAGGGTATAGTTGAGTACTTCTCCCCCGCTGAATTCCAATACACGATCAGAGATGGTAAACTTAATAACAGTCAGAAGACTGCCAATAAGATTCATGGAGGATCCAACAAAACGGTATGTTCATGGATATCTTTTCCTTCAGGATCTCAGGACCTGTCGAATTTTAATCGGCAGGACTGTATAAGAATATCATATAATCCTCGGGTGAAACCATATTGGACAGTAGCGGAGGGTATAGCAGATCATAATATAGATGGATTCGAAGGGGACGTCTATATAGAAAACAAGAGTCTCTTCGTTAACAAGTTAGAATTAGAAACATTTTTAAAAAATAAGATCGATGGAAAAGTATAAGAATGGTTACCTCCCTAAGATATCCTATTGGATGGATCGGTGGGATACAGCAGCCAAAGTAAAAGATGAAGAATCTATGAAACGAGCTGAAGAGAAGTTAATGTACTTCTTCCAAAGACAATTGGAAGTAAGTAAAGTTAAATAGTGATGAGACACGACTTTATAACATACTACTCCGACATGTGGTTGGAGGACGCAATCAAACAGAAGGGTTGTAAGAATGAAAAGGAATATTTGGATAAAACGTTAAGTGATGGAAAAACCAATAATGACTCCTGAGGAGTTAAAAAGTATGGGGATGACTCAAGAAGAGTTTGATAAATCCTTAGAAGAAGAGAATCAATACATTAACTCTTGGTCTAATAGAGTTAGACATAAAATACATTAATATGAAAGAAAAAAAGTTTAGACAGTATAGAAGTAATCAGGGTAGGTCCCCGCAAAGAATGGAGACCTCCTATAAAGTGATTGGTTGGGGTTTTATGATATTGGTGGCAACAATATTAATAAACTTCATATTTAAACTCTTCTAAATACTCTTCACCCGAATCCCGTGAAGGGAGGTGAATTTTAATTGGCAAACGTTCTTTGACATCATGGCACATGTAGGATGACCATCTTATGGAATGGGGGGTTGACTTTACAAATAATATTACGTATACTTTAGTGTAATAAACATTTAAATAATAGTAATATGGCAAAGTCAACTACTGGTAGCTACAGCTACACAAACCTCGGTAATAACATTTACCAAGTAACTAATGGTTCTGGAAACAGATACAGAGTAAGAGTTTCTATTAAAGGAACTTCTTACGATGAGTACTTCACTAACAAAGCGAAGGCAATCAAATTCAGAAACCAGTTACTAAAACAGAAATCGGCGGCATAACTAACGTTTTGTCTAATATCTGATTTATTTTTTTTAAGAGGGTCATCCGAAAGGTAGACCCTTTTTTTATAGAGTCAAGATTCCTGATCACCGACGGTCCCGATTTTAATTGGCAAACGTTCGAGTCTCAGATCAGGGCCCATCTCAGATTTTATTTGGCATAAACGAATATTTATTATACATATGAAACTATTAGATTTACATGAGAGTAAGTATATTGCGGATGTCGAGAAAGAAGGTTATACCTATTCTGCACATTATTATGGATACAACGATATTCTATTATTAGACATCGACGTAACCATTCGTGACCTCGACACACTAACTTCAAAATTCGGGGATATACTACAAACAGTATTAACAGAATCAGTTACCCAAATTAAAAGTGAACACCTACAGAGTGGACAAGAATTCGTATCACTGAATCATCTAATAATAAAAGATGAACTCAGAGGAGGAGGATCCACAATTGTAATTGGCAGAACGGAGGACTTCATAAAGAATACCTCAGGTAGATCTCAAGTCATAGACATTGAAGACCCAACTAATGATATAGATACTATAGTGAATAGTTCTATTAAGAACATCAACCTTCCCACTAAGGAAGAGTGTATGACAAAACTTAAGAGAGATCATATGATTGTTAAAGGTCTTACTCGTATGTATGACGTTAAAGATATTAATATTGAACTTACGTTACTCCCAAAGATTTCTTCGGTTGCACAGTTAGAGATTGAATTTGAGTTTGAGACAGACGACGAAACAAAAGGTACATTAATTGCGTTGTCTATGAAACCTTATAAGATTCGTCCACAAATAAACTCGGGTCCCATTCTCGGAACAAAACCGTTATAAACATTTCGACCCTTCGGACCCCCTGATCAGGTACAATTCTAATTGGCACAAACCTTCAGGTTCGATGGTCCTGACTACTCCCGTATTTTAATTGGCACAGACTATAAATGTATGACACCCGTCAGGGTATAATGTCATACACTTTATAATATTATATACCCGTGGGGGTATCCCGATTTGTATTATGATTTTTTCATTATACGGGTGTATGACATCTCATCCGAGTATAACGATATAACCCTTATACTTTGGACGTATAATGTATGACATATTATAGTATAACGACTTAACTATTATACGGGGTTCACGGACGTATGACCGATATAACAGTATCATATTTATAAATTTTTAGAAAATGGGTCTTTGAGTCGCACACAACACAATACCCTACGGTGTGTAAGAAAGTGGTAGAAAGTGGGAAAAACGAGGTCCTATATATATGTACCTAAGAAAAGTACCGTTTACGGGGTAGTGAGACCTAAAAAACTTACTACGACAAAAATGTATCCTAATAGGTACGTTTTAAGACACTATCGTATGACTTATGGACACTTAACGGTCAAAGTATGTATGACGTTCTTAGGGGGTCTGGAAATGATTATTCGGGGGTAAATTTGTATGACTACTATAGGGTT